>RRYU01004213.1_pt1 | contig 45481 bp, 47 predicted proteins | sample 2162651 | NCBI WGS metagenome assembly RRYU01 (sample SAMN10267283, study PRJNA491782) | microbial mat metagenome | isolation source: biomat in the production well | place: Japan: Minami-Kanto gas field, natural gas well KTG3 | collected 2017-06
GTCGCTGCTGTAATCGCTCCCAAATCGCGCGTAAAGGTGACATTCTCCCCAATAACTGGATCTCCATTGGAGGTCACTACTGTAGCTGTTAACGTCATTGTAGATGAACCATCAGCAGTAAGTGTTGTAGCAGGTCCAATTAAAGATACCCCACCAACAACAATGCCTCCTGTATTCACTGTAATATTCTGTGTCGCAGATGCTCCGTTTGCTGTAGTCGCACTAATCGTGTCAATGACACCACCACCAGTTATTCCTGCTGTATAGTCTACTGTCGCTCTGCCAACCTCATCAGTTCTCACGCTATATACTGACAATGCAGGTGCGCCACTACCTTGTGCAGTGAAGCTCAAGGACAAAAGTTCATTTGAAATCCAATTACCATTTACGTCAGCAACCTCAAAACTTATCGTAGATGTGCCGTTGCTATTCAGGCTATTGGGTGCTGCATTAATGTTTATTGCGCTCGGTGGTCCAGCTATAAAATCTACTGTTGCTGTCGCGACAAAGCCACTGGCACTGGCAGTAACTGTAGCGGTGCCAATATTGGTAGATGAGGTCAAAAAGATCTGGGCATAGCCATTACTGTCAGTAGTAACGGTTTCGATTGATGGATCACTATCAGCATCCGGGCTTGTGATTGTTCCCAGTGTTTGCATGAATTGGACACTTTCACCTGAAACGCCTGCACCATTTGCGTCTAAAACCTGAGCTCTAAAGGCAACTTTGTCACTACCATTAGCTACAACCGTGGTTGCACCTGCAGTTAGCGTAATACTGCTAACAGCAATGTTTCCGGTTGATGTGGATGTAGATGAGTTACTGCTTGAGGAGCAAGAAGTAATCAAAAAGAGTGTTAATAATATATAAAATATATTCGATATTTTTTTCATGCTCTGTTCCTCCATCAGTGCTTGTTATCGCAACTGAGTGCTCATCCCTTCTTTTAAGATTTTAGGTGTCACAAAAATGAGTAATTCACTTTTATTATCGGTCTTGACCGTTCTTCTGAAGAGAGCGCCAATAAAAGGGATATCTCCCAGAAGAGGCACCTTATCCACACTGTTGATTTTTTCATTTTCGTAGATTCCGCCAAGGACAACTGTATCGCCATTATTGACCAGAACCTGTGTTTTGATCTGTCTAGTATCTATAGCAGGTATTCCACCGTTTACAATGGAGCTAACATTATCCTTGGTTACACTTAAATCCATCACAACACGATTATCCGGTGTAATTTGTGGTGTTACACTTAAACTCAAAACCGCCTTTTTAAACTCAACCTGGGTACCTGATGAACTAACCGTTTGATAAGGGATCTCAACCCCTTGTTCAATGGTGGCTGTTTTCTGATTGGATGTTATGACTCTTGGGTTTGACACCAACTCGCCAATACCTTCCTGCTGCATCGCTGAAAGCTCAAGGTCAACCAGATAGTCACTTCCACCAAGTATCGCCAGAGCGATTTTTCCTGCTGAATTGGTTGTCGGAAGATTCACATTCAACCTGTCAGCAAGTGCAGGAAATGCGGCAGCACCGGCATTAATAGCGGTCACTGATGTATCAGTACCAGTGGTTGAACCCGATGTAACATAGGCATTGGTGCCAGATTGTGAAATATTACTGACACCTGTTTGTACCCCAAGGCTACGGCTAAAACCGTCACTGGCAATCACAATACGTGCCTCAATCATTACCTGACGGATAGGAACATCCAGTTGCTCTACCAATTTAACAATTTCATCAATCTTTTCATTGGTATCCAGAATCATCAGGGTGTTGGTTCGATCATCAACCGTTACCTGTCCACGTTCAGAAAGAATACTGGTCTTTTCACCTGATTTTAACAATGTTGAAATATCAGCTGCTTTAGCATAGTTAATACGTACAAATCGGGTTACAAGTGGAGCTAACTCTTCTAACTGTTGTTGTGCTTCCAGCTCCTGCTTTTCACGTGCAGATATCTCTTCATTAGGAGCAACTAATACCACGTTGCCTGTTTGTCTTTTACCCAATCCGCGAGTTTTTAGAATAATATCCAGAGCATGATCCCATGGAACATTCTTTAATCGTAATGTGATATTGCCACTAACGGTATCACTGGCAACAATATTTAAACCGGTGAAATCGGCAATAAGCTGAAGAACTGCTCTTACCTCAATATTCTGGAAATTTAAAGAGAGCTTTTCACCAGAAAAACCATATTTATCCTTTTTAATTTCTTCTGCTTCCTTTTTGGATATTGGCTTCACTTCTATTTGATAAATTGAGCCCGTTTGATAAGCCATGTAATCATATTGTTCATTGATAGGCGTAATCACCATACGACTGCCATTATCTGATGGATAAGCATCTATCGTGGCTACTGGGGTTGCAAAATCAAGAACTTCCATCCGGCGTTCATAGGCTTTGTTTAAGGCCACGGAGACAAAATCGACAATAATCTTTCCTGAGACGACACTCAGGTCCACAATTGCAGACGGATCAGAGAGTGATATTTCAATTTTACCTTCACCTCCCTCTCCGCGACGAAAATCAACCTTTTCAATTTCAACCTGTTTTGAACGTGACTGAGGTGCTGCACCTCCACTCATTAGATTGTCAAGAAATGGCACCAGGGATGCCGATTCCTTTTTTGATCCGGCATTGAGCTGAATAAATACGGAATTATTCTCTGTCCTGATCTCATAAGGCACCTGTTTAATCAGATTAACCACTACGCGACTTCTCTCTCCAGACTCCAGCGCTCTAATAGAGCTTATGACTCCTGCATTTACAACTATCTGTTTATTAAGTATATCCAGTGATGTGTTAGGAAAATCAATCGAAAGTCTCGGTGGATTATCGATAGTAAAGCTGCCTACATCAGGAGCTGTTCCATCCAGTTCAATCTGTACCTGCATGATCTGCCCTGAAAGTGACTCCGCTTTCATACCAATGATCTGAGTTGCGTGAGATACGACAGGAATCAATAAGAGTATTGATGCGAGCATTAACCCTGCAGCTTTTCTAAATTCGATTAGATTTATCATTATTTTCATTTTCATTTTTTGAGAGTACATACTGTAACTCCCTCTATTCTTCAATTAATGAAATCGTGGTTTCACGTTCAATCCAGCCACGACGGATATCTTTAATCATTTCCAGTAGTTCAATATGCGACTCTGTAACAGTAACCACTCTTCCAAAGTTCTGCCCTAAATAGTTCTCTTCTTTTACTCGATGTACCAGATTATCAGGGGATACAATAATGGCCCATAACTGATGGTCACTTTCCAGTGTGCCAACAAAACGTAATGAATCTAATGGAAATGATTCTAATGTTTCACGATTTCGATTAAAGTCAGGAGAGATGGTGCCAACTATCTCACTTGGGGTCTCTTCTTCATTAAATTCATTAACCACTTCTGGTTGAAAGGGACTTCGATAACCCATACTGGAATATAAATAGGAGCTATATGTTTTAAATTCAGGAACAGGCTTGATCCATCCTGCTTTTCTTGCTTTAACGCCTTCAACATAACTTTTTAAATCCGACATATCATCAGAGCTACAGCCACTTAAAAGCAGTATGAACAGCATCATAACAACCATACCCGTTTTGAGTAGCCGTTGTTCGTAGTCTTGTGGTTTACTGTTCACATTCATCACACGCGGTATATCTATTTACGTCTTTTATTGGCAGCTATCTCTTCTTCATCAAGATAGCGATAAGTTTTGGCAGTTGCCGTTAGTATTAGCTGGTTTCCCTTACCTTTATGCGAAATATTGATGTCATGTAAGGTAACAATACGAGGCAAGGCTGCAATTCCACTAACGAATTCTCCAATGTTATGGTAATCACCGGTTATTCGTAGATTAATTGGTAATTCAGCATAAAAGTCTTGAGGGATCTCTGCCAGAGGTTTAAATAGTTCAAACTCCAGACCTGACGCCAGACCTGTCTGGGTGATGTCAACCAGCAGATCAGCCACTTCATTTTTACTGGGTAACTGTCTGAGCATTGTTCCAAACGACTCTTCCATCTCTTTCATCTGCAGCTTGTATGCGGACAGGTTTACAGCTTTGGTCTGTTTTTCTTCAAACTCTTTTTTTAATACCGCCTCTTTTGCCTGAACTTTGGAGATTTGATCCTGCACTGACATGATGTCAACGTAGTACCCCACAGCAAATACCATTGCTACAACAATGGCAACAACAAGGCCTTTTGCTGCAATTGGCCATCCCCCCATATTTTGAGGGTCAAGATTCTGGAAGTGAGAAAGATCAATATTCAGATTCATTTCCCTTCCTCAGTTGTATCAGATGGATTTTGCTGTTTTACAATCAAGGTAAATTCACGCCTGTTATCATTCCCACTTGTCGCCTGAATCACTTCAAGGCTTGGATCAGCAAACCATGCAGAGTTATCCAGTGCACGCATAAATGCTGAAACACGAGCATTTGACTGTGCAATGCCTTCCATACTCAAAATACGATCTTTTTCCGAGAGCTTTTTAAGATGAAGCCCAGAAGGCACTAATTTGGCGATCTCATCAAACAGGTGAACGACCTCAGGACGATTTCGTTGAAGGCGCTCGATGATACGCATTCTGGAAATAAGCAACTCTTTCTGTTTTTCCAGGTCACTTATCTCTTTTATTTTGCCTTCCACATTGGTAATTTCACTTTGGATATAGTTATTTCTTGCTTGTTGAAATGCAATAACACCGTTTAGCTGGGTATGAATCAGCACTATCACACCTACTGTAATGAGTGCTGCACCTCCAATCATTACGTAAAATTCACGTAACTTTTGTTTTCTAAGCTCTTCACGCCATGGAAGTAAATTAATTCTTGCCATTAATCGAAACTCCGCAATGCGAGGCCGCAGGCAATCATTAAAGCAGGTGCATCATTACTTAACACCTGTGTTTTTATTTTAGGCGAGATCACCATATTGACAAATGGGTTTGCCAACATGGTTGGTACGCCCTGGTTCTCTTCAACCATTTCACAGATACCCTGTACTGAGCAGCTACCTCCAGCAAGGACAATTTGATCGACTTGACTGTAATTACTTGATGAATAAAAGAACTGAAGCGAACGGCTAATCTGTTGCGCCATTGCAGCTTTAAATGGTTCCAAAACCTCCGGGATATAATCATCTGGCAGACCACCTTGACGCTTGGCCATTCCAGCTTCTTCATATGAGAGTCCATAGCGACGCTGTATCTCTTCCGTAAGCTGCTTACCGCCAAAAACCTGTTCACGTGTGTAGATGGTTTTTAAATCATGTAGCACACTAACCGTCATCATGGTTGCACCAATATCAATGATGGCAATGGTTTTATCCAAACCGTGATCCGGCATTTGTTCTTTTAAAAGCGAGAATGCATTCTCAATAGCATAGGCTTCAACATCTATAACCTTCGCTATTAGCCCACCGATTTCAATCGCATCAACACGAACATCAACATTTTCCTGACGCGATGCGGCAAGTAAAACATCAACCTGTTCTTCATTTTCTTCAGAGGGTCCAATCACTTCAAAATCAAGATTAACCTCTTCGAGGGGGTAAGGAATGTACTGATCCGCTTCCAGCACAATCTGACCTTCTAGCTCTTCATCGGTTAATGATGCTGGCATTGAGATGACTTTCGTAATAACCGCTGAACCAGCCACAGCTGCTGCTGCATTGCGAGTTTTTGTTCCAGAGCGCTTCATTGCACGATGGATTGCATCACCGACTGCCTGCACATCAGAGATATTTTTTTCAACAACGGAGTTCGGTGGAAGCGGCTCAACAGCATAGCTTTCCACTCGGTATCGATCACCGCTTTTACTTAACTCCAGCAATTTAACTGCTGTAGTACTAATATCCAATCCGAGAACTGTCGGTTTGGTACGTGCTAACAGCTCTGATAAGCTGATCATTTTTTCCTTTAGATACCTACGGTTACATTAACTATTTATCTCAACACATTAAATACCACTATCTATGCGAGATCAACTTCTTAAACCTATTATTTGCTTCATATACCTCGGTTGAATGCTATTTATATCGTGCTGACAGAAAAATATTGTGACGAAAGCCATAAATCTCACTTGTAACAACGATTGGATATTATTCATACCATAATTAGCGTTATACTTCCGATGCATTAATTCAGACCGGAAACAATTAAAAAAGACTTCCAAAAAGTTATGTCAAAAGTTAAAAAAATTTCTCTCAAATTATTCTACTTCGCGATATTTATGGGCATCACATCTTTGGGAGTTGTGGTGGCAGGTTATCTCTATTTAGAGCCAAAATTACCCAAGATAGACATGCTTAGCGACATAAGGCTACAGGTTCCTTTAAGAATATATGCGCGAAATGGCGAACTGATTGGAGAATTTGGCGAAAAAAAGCGTATCCCGCTCAAATTTGATGAATTCCCGCAACTGATTGTTAAAGCAGTTTTGGCCGCTGAAGATGATCGCTTCTATGAACATCCGGGGATTGATTACCAGGGATTATTAAGAGCCGCTTTTCAACTGATTAAAACCGGCGAAAAAGGTCAGGGAGGAAGCACCATCACCATGCAGGTAGCCAGGAACTTCTTTTTAAGTAAGGAAAAAACCTTTTTACGTAAATTCAATGAGATCCTGCTTTCATTAAAAATTGAAAAAGAGCTAACCAAAAACAACATCCTGGAATTGTATCTCAACAAAATATATTTGGGAAAACGCTCCTATGGTATGGCTGCTGCAGCTCAAGTTTACTATGGAAAAGAGTTAAAAGAGTTAACAGTTGCACAAATGGCTATGCTTGCGGGTTTACCAAAAGCACCGTCTACCTATAACCCGATTGTAAATCCTGATAGAGCAAAACTACGACGTAACTATGTACTCAATCGTATGCTTACCCTTGGCATGATTACCCCGGCTCAACACAGTGAAGCAAAACAAGCGGAAGTCACCGCCAAACAACATAGTGTTGATATCGAGCTTGATGCTCCCTTTGTTGCTGAAATGGTTCGATCCTATATGGTCGATCTCTACGGTGATAATGCCTATACCGATGGCTTCCATGTTTACACCACAATTGATCCAAAAAGCCAGCGTGCCGCTACTGCTGCTGTAGTCAATAATCTACTTGATTATGACTATCGTCACGGTTATCGCGGTGCTGAGGCACACATTGATTTAACGGGTTCTGAATCTTCAGATTTTTTTACTCAGACTTTAAATAAATACTCGTCAGTGGGCCCTTTACAGATAGCGTTGGTGATAGGAGTCTCTGATAAAGAAGTAGAGATCATCACTAACAATAGCCAGACATTGACACTCCCATGGTCTTCACTTGAGTGGGCAAAACCGTATATCGATCATAATACCCAGGGCGATACTCCCGAATTAGCCAGTGATATTTTACAAGTAGGCGATCTTATCCGGATCGACACAAGTAAGGACATCCCTTTATTAAGCCAATTACCAGCTGTTGGTGGTGCACTGGTGTCATTAAATGCCAATAACGGTCAGCTTATCGCACTTGTTGGAGGATTTGATTTTTATTTCAGTAAGTTCAATCGTGTTACCCAGGCGCTACGTCAACCTGGATCTAACCTTAAACCTTTTATTTACTCTGCAGCATTAGAATATGGTTATACCCCAGCATCATTAATTAATGATGCTCCCGTTGTATTTGAAGATGACAAACTCGAAAGTGAATGGCGTCCAGAGAATTACAGTGGAAAAATCTATGGCCCTACTCGTCTGCGCGAAGCATTGGTTCGTTCCCGTAACCTTGTCTCTATCCGTCTTTTGCAAAGCATTGGAATTGGAAATGCAATCAAGCATCTTGAAAAGTTTGGATTTACTCGCAAGCAATTCCCTCATGATTTATCTCTGGCATTAGGAAGCGCATCACTCACACCATATCAACTTATTCATGGCTATGCAGTCATAGCCAATGGTGGCTATATGATCGAGCCACATTTTATTAGCCAGATCCTAGATGATAATGGGGTATTAATATCCAACCCTTCTTTTCAGATCGCCTGTAATGACTGTGAACTCCTTGAAGAGGATATTTCACCCTCACCTGATTTTGAAAAAGAGCCCGAATCATCCTCCAGTCAGTTACAAAATCGTAAGCTCCAACTTGCAAACAGACAGGTTGATGAGCGTAATATCTTTTTAATTCAAAGCATCATGAAAGATGTTATCAAACAGGGTACTGGAAGAAAGGCTCGTTCTTTAGGTAGAAATGATCTTGCTGGAAAAACCGGAACTACCAATGAACAACGTGACGCCTGGTTTTCCGGATATAACGCCAATATTGTGGCAACAGCCTGGATGGGTTTTGATAACCCTCGCCCTTTAGGGAACAGCGAAACAGGGGCGGGTGCTGCACTACCCATGTGGATTGATTACATGCGCTATGCCCTAGATGGTGAACCAGAGCGGGGCATGGTACAGCCGACACAAATGGTTTCGGTTCGTATTGACTCGCAAACCGGTAAATACACCACCGCAAATAACCCAAAAGCCATTTTTGAGATCTTCCGTGAAGAAAATGCACCACAACCAGAACCGGATCAAATCACTAACAATCGGGATAACAGCACCAAAAATATTGAAGAAACCATTACTGAAGAACTGTTTTAGTTCTGATTGATGCCATGGGAAAAAATCATCATACCCGACAAAAAACTGAAATTGCCCAACAGGCTGCCAAATTAATGATAGAAAACGGGATCCGTGATTATAAAATAGCTAAAACCCGAGCAGCATCCCAACTAGGATTGCAGCATGCTCACATTCCGTTACCATCCAATAGTGAAATTGATCATGAAAGAGAGGTTTTGCTCAAGCTGTTTTATAAGCATGAGACCGCCAGCCACTTAAAGAAACTCAGGCATTTGGCACTTAATGCACTTAAATTACTCCAACCCTTCACACCCTATCTGGTTGGCGACATCGTCAATGGCATTATAGATTCCCATAGTAAAATAACCATTCATATCTATGAAGCTAACATTGAAGAGATTGAAGTATTCCTCATGGAAAAAACAATCCCCTATGAACACAAGAGCGTAACCATAAAAACTGAACGTAATAAACAGAGCTTATTCTCGCGACTTTGTTTTGAAGCTGATAAAGTCCCTATTGAGATTATTGCACTTCCCTACACCCTATTTAAATCACCACCGCTAAACCCGGTCGATGGTCATCCCTATAAGCGAATGGATCTCCAGAAGCTTGAAGCAATGCTAGCTGGGCAATAAAAAAGCCTCCAGACCCAGAGGTAAGGAGGCTTTTTAAAATCCAGCAATCTATTACTATTTTTTAATACCATATTTCTGACGGAACTTATCAACACGTCCTGCAGTATCAACAATTTTCTGTTTTCCAGTAAAGAATGGGTGGCACTCTGAACAAACATCAATTGAAAAATCCTTACCTGTTGTAGAGCGGGTTACAAAACTATTTCCACAACTACAGGTAACTGTCACATCTGAATACTCTGGGTGAATATCCTGTTTCATTGTCTTGACCTCTTATACATCTATACTACGCCGCTACATTCCCCTCTGGAATGCACCGCGTATTTCAAAGAACGGCGAATCATACGCAAATCCATTACGAGTGGCAATCTTTTATATAAAAAGATAGCGCATAGTTTATCTTTTCATTGATTCAAAGAATTCGGCATTAGTTTTACTGCCCTTGAGCTTGTCGTTCAGGAACTCCATAGCTGCTAACTCATCCATAGGGTGAAGCAATTTGCGCAGAATCCAGATTTTTTGCAACTCATCGACATCGGTCAACAGCTCTTCGCGACGGGTACCAGATCGGTTAATGTTAATCGATGGATAGATACGTTTTTCTGCAATACGCCGATCCAGATGGATCTCCATATTACCCGTTCCTTTAAACTCCTCGTAAATAACGTCATCCATCCGCGAACCAGTCTCAACCAGTGCGGTTGCAATTATGGTCAGTGAACCACCCTCTTCAATATTACGCGCTGCACCAAAGAAGCGTTTGGGACGGTGCAATGCATTGGCATCTACACCACCGGTTAACACCTTTCCTGATGAAGGAATGACTGTGTTATATGCGCGAGCCAGACGAGTTATTGAATCGAGTAAAATCACGACATCCTGTTTATGCTCAACCAGTCTCTTGGCTTTTTCGATAACCATTTCTGCAACCTGGACATGACGACTGGCTGGCTCATCAAAGGTACTGGAGACCACTTCACCGCGTACGGAGCGCGCCATCTCAGTGACCTCTTCAGGACGTTCATCAATCAATAACACAATCAGATAACACTCTGGATGTTTGGCGGTTATTGACTGGGCAATGTTCTGCAACATCATGGTCTTTCCCGCTTTTGGCGGTGACACAATCAAACCACGCTGCCCCTTACCAATTGGCGCAACCAGGTCAATAACCCTGGCAGTAATGTCCTCAGTACTGCCGTTACCCAGCTCTAGCAACATACGTTGATTAGCATGCAGTGGAGTCAGATTAGAAAAATCGACCTTTCTCTTCGCATTTTCAGGTGGCTCGTAGTTAATTTCATTAACCTTAAGCAGCGCAAAATAGCGCTCACCTTCTTTGGGTGGTCTGATTTTTCCTGCTACTGTGTCTCCTGTACGCAGATTAAATCGACGGATCTGACTTGGTGAAACATAGATATCATCCGGTCCAGCAAGGTACGAACTCCCTGCAGAACGTAAAAACCCAAATCCATCCTGTAATATTTCCAGAACACCATCGCCATAAATGCTTTCACCACTACGTGCATGTGCCTTGAGAATGGAGAAAACAACATTTTCCTTCCTGGAGCGCGAGATATTGTCAATCCCCATGGAAGTAGCAAGTTCGAGAAGTTCAGAAGCCGATTTATTTTTTAGATCTGTTAAATTCATGATTGTAGAGTTTTATGATGGCCCAGACATACAGGGAAAAGAAGATAATACTTCTATTGCGCTTTACGCCTGGAAATTGATTGGTGAAGTGAAAAAAAATAGGTTTATAAGTTATATGGTTATTGAGCTTAACACTCATTAAATTTGGCGTCTAGCCTCTTCATGAGGTTAGACGCCATTTTATTAAAGATTGCTATCAATAAATGCTGTTAGTTGAGATTTGGAAACAGCACCAACCTTAGTTGCCTCGACATTTCCATCTTTAAACAGCATTAAAGTTGGAATGCCGCGAATTCCAAACTTAGGTGGAGTATTCGGGTTCTCATCGATATTGAGCTTTGCAACTTTGAGCTTGCCATCATACTCGTCTGCGATTTCGTCTAGAATCGGGGCGATCATTTTGCATGGGCCGCACCAATCTGCCCAGTAATCAACTAAAACAGTGCCTTCACACTGGATAATCTCAGCATCGAATGTATCATCGGTGACATAAACGATCTTGTCGCTCAATGTATTTGCCTCCTGGTTAGGATGACTGTTATATAACACTTAAACAGTCTTAAAGTAGAAAAATATCTCATCACAGCCTAATTGTTAATCAATTTTGAGATATATGGAAAATAATTCTGGACATTTCAGCCCAATATGACGACTAATGCAAGCCCAATTAATGATGTTTTTTTGGTATGCTAGCGAATATGACTATAGAACACACAACCAAAGTCCGGTTTCAGGACTTCAATCTTCATCCAAAACTTCTCCAAGGCATTGATTCATCAGGATTTAGCCATTGTACGCCAATACAGGCAGAGACACTTCCAAAATCTCTTGAAGGAAAAGACATTGCTGGACAGGCACAAACAGGTACCGGAAAAACTGCTGCATTTCTGGTTGCAACCTACAATTACCTGTTAACACACCCGGCTTCAGAACAGAGAAAGCAGAATCAGCCCTTGGCATTAATTCTTGCCCCAACCCGAGAACTGGCCATTCAGATCCATAAAGATGCTCTGTTATTAGGGCAATTCACCGGTTTAACCCTTGGACTAGCTTATGGTGGTACTGATTATGATAAACAGCGTAAGGCCATACAAGATGGTGTAGATATCTTGATTGGTACCCCAGGACGCATAATCGACTACTTCAAACAGCATGTGTTTGATCTGCGAATGGCACAGGTTATGGTTCTTGATGAAGCCGACAGAATGTTTGATCTCGGTTTTATTAAGGATATTCGATTCCTGTTACGCAAATTTCCCCCACCGGAAAAACGTCTAAACATGCTCTTCTCTGCCACCCTCTCATTCAGAGTGACCGAGCTGGCCTATGAGCATATGAATAATCCAGAGCTTATTGAAATTATTCCTGAGGTCGTAGCCGCAGATCGCGTAACCCAATCAATGTACTACCCGGCGACTGATGAAAAAATTCCGTTATTGCTTGGTTTACTCAAAAAGTATCAGCCCGAACGCTCCATTTTGTTTGTTAACACCAAACGGGTTGGTGAGCGCGTGTGGGCTTTTCTGGAAGGAAATGGCTATAAAACAGCAATTCTTTCCGGTGATGTCCCGCAGAAAAAACGTCAACGCCTGCTCCAGCAGTTTGAATCTGGTGAATTCTCGATACTAGTTGCTACCGATGTGGCAGCACGAGGGCTACACATTCCGGATGTCACCCATGTATTCAATTATGATCTGCCACAAGACAGTGAAGATTATGTACATCGTATTGGACGTACCGCCCGAGCCGGAGCTTCCGGTGCTGCAATCAGCTTTGCCTGTGAAGAATACGCTTTCTCACTAATGGATATTGAAACCTTCATCGGAAATAAAATTCCGGTTGAATCGATTAGTGCAGATTTACTGGTAACGCCACAACCACCGGTGAAAATTGAGCGCAAGCCACGTCCACCACATCACCAAAAAAGAGACGGCAGCAACAATCAGCGTCAACGACGCCCACAAAACCGCAATCGCAGGGCTGCACCCAAAAGCGGCTAAGATTGTGGGAATGGGTCGATACCGCAAGCCACTTCCTCGTGGCTCGCAATACATCACTACAGAAGGATATAACCGGCTCAAACAGGAGCTGGATCATCTGTGGAAGGTAAAACGCCCGCAAGTCACCAAATCGGTGTCCGAAGCAGCAGCTCTAGGTGATCGCTCTGAAAACGCCGAATACGTCTATGGCAAAAAGATGCTCTATCAAATTGATAGCAGGGTACGTCTCTTGCGCAAACGTCTGGAAGGAATGATCGTTGTCGATCAACCCCCAAGTGATCCCAATAAGGTTTTCTTTGGAGCCTGGGTAGAACTTGAAGATGATAACGGTGATCTATACTACTACCGTATTGTCGGGCCAGATGAGTTTGATACCCACCCCAAATACATCAGCATGGACTCACCAATGGCAAAGGCACTGATGGGTAAAGCGCTGGATGATGAGATCCGGGTACAGACTCCCAAAGGATCAGCAAGCTACATCATCACCACAATTAGTTATGAAAAAGAACTGCCTCATTAACACTAACAACTTTGTAAATTAGCATATGCCAGCATCAGCCATTTGATTCCCGTATCGTCAAAGTTAACCTGCACCCGTGCCTGGGCACCGGCACCTTCACTTTGCATGACTACGCCCTCACCAAATTTTGCATGGTGGACGCGTTGACCTAATTTAAAGCCGCTTTCAGTCATTGTATTACCAGAATAAGCCGATGGCTGCTGTGGTATCGCTGTGGTGCCCCTCATTCGGATCACATTGATATATTCATTGGGGATCTCATTCACAAAACGTGAAGCGCGGGTGTAATTTTCCTTACCATATAATCTGCGGATCTCGGCATAGGTCATATATAATTGCTGCTTGGCGCGAGTCATCCCGACATAACACAGACGGCGCTCTTCCTCCAACCGTCCTGGCTCTTCAAGCGATAATTGATGGGGAAACAGCCCCTCTTCCATTCCGGCAAGAAAGACAACCGGGAATTCCAGCCCCTTGGCGCTATGCAGGGTCATTAGCTGAACACAGTCATCCCATTCATCCGCTTGCCCTTCGCCGGCTTCCAGTGCTGCATGAGACAAAAAGGCTGTTAATGTATCCAGCGATTCGTCTTCATCGTAAGTATATTGGCGTGCTGCTGAAACCAGCTCTTCCAGGTTTTCTATGCGAGTTTGACCACGTTCCCCCTTCTCCTTTTTATAGTGTTCAATCAGACCACTGCTCTCAATCACGATTTCAACCTGTTGATCCAGAGAAAGATCAGCCTCAACACTATCCATACTTTCGATCAATTCAATAAATATGGTCACGGCATTTGCAGCACGAGCGGAGAGTTGTTGCTGTTTGAGGATATCACTGGATGCCTGCCACATTGATATTTGATGTTGACGGGCATAATCCCGAATCACATCGATGGTACGCGCACCAATTCCACGGGTTGGGGTATTGATGATACGCTCGAATGATGGATCGTCGTCACGATTAATGGTCATACGCAAATAGGCCAGCGCATCTTTAATTTCTGCCCTCTCAAAAAAGCGCAATCCGCCATAAACCCTGTAGGGGATCCCCTGTTGCATTAATGCCTCTTCCAGAACCCGCGACTGGGCATTAGAACGATAGAGTATCGCCATATCTGCACGTGCATGGCCTTTTTCAAACCAGTGAGCAATTTCACTAACGATATAACGCGCCTCTTCAATTTCATTAAAAGCGCCATAGAGCTTAATTGGATCACCTTCGCTGATATCAGTCCACAGCTCCTTTCCCAGGCGGGCACTATTGTTTGCTACCAGAGCATTGGCAGCACCGAGAATAGTCGATGTTGAGCGGTAGTTCTGTTCCAGCCGCAGCAGACTTACATCCTGCAAATCGTTTTGAAACTGATGAATATTTTCTATTTTTGCTCCACGCCAACCATAAATTGATTGATCATCATCCCCAACAGCAAAAGCATAACCAGATTCACCACATAACAGTCGAATCCATGCATACTGAATGGCATTGGTATCCTGAAACTCATCAATCAATATATGGGAAAAACGACTTCGATAGTGTTCCAGAATATCTGGGTGTTTGATCCACAACTCATGCGCACGCAGTAGCATTTCGGCAAAGTCGATCACTCCATTACGCCGACATATCTGTTCATAATGCTGATAGACCTTAATCCGGGTTCTTTGATGGAGATCCCCCTGATCATCCAGATGCTGAGGGCGCAATCCCTGATCTTTATTCCCATTAATAAACCACTGCAAGGGTCGTGGCGGCCAATTCTTCTCATCCAGATCCAGCTCACGTAACACCCGGCGGATAATACGGTACTGATCATCACTATCCAGGATCTGGAAGGCCTGTGGCAGATTGGCCTCTTCATAATGAGCACGTAACAGACGATGAGCGATCCCATGAAATGTTCCGACCCACATACCAGATACAGGCACAGCAAGCAGCGACTCAATGCGACTCCTCATCTCATTGGCAGCCTTGTTGGTGAAGGTCACTGCAAGAATATTGTAGCTTGAAGCCTGTCCGGTTTGGATCAAATAGGCTATCCGGTGGGTTAATACACGCGTTTTACCACTCCCTGCTCCGGCCAGGATCAGCAGGTTGGAAGGTGGAGCGCAAACAGCTTCGCGCTGTGCGTCATTTAAGTCGTCTAACAGGTCTGATACATCCATCCGGCTATGGTATCAAAACAGGGTTTTCACGTATCTAGTTGATATTCGAAATTTTACAGGGCCTGTTGATATTTTATCCACAAACCCCATATCGTCAGGATATTTAACCCATAACATTCGTTAATATTTTTTTCTTAAAATCTTAATTATCAGTGACATAGTCACTGGCACTCTTACCCATAGAGTGCTAAATTATAGTCAGAAATTATTATTCTCTTTTACGAGGAGTTGACCATGAGCAATGCAATTATATTACATGAGCAGCATCTGCCCCTGGCCGTTGGTGATTTAGACAGTTATATCCAGGCCGCACAGACTGTTCCTATGCTAAGCGCTGAAGAAGAGTACAGCCTCGCTATGAGCCTGAAGCAAAATAGTGATATGGAGGCTGCACAGCGTCTGGTTTTGTCACATCTTCGCTTTGTGATTCGGATCGCCAGAGACTATAAAAACTATGGTTTACAAATGGCTGACTTGATTCAGGAAGGCAACATTGGCCTGATGAAAGCGGTTAAACGCTTCGAGCCTGAGCAAGGTTTCAGACTGGCAACCTATGCTGTTCACTGGATCCGTGCAGAAATTTATGAGTTTGTAGTTAAAAACTGGCGTATTGTGAAGGTTGCCACCACCAAATCTCAGCGTAAACTCTTCTTCAATCTGCATCGCATGAAAAAACACCTGGGCTGGTTCAGTAACGATCAGGTAAATGATGTTGCCAAAGAGCTGAATGTTAAACCGGAAGAGGTCGTTGAGATGGAAAGTCGCCTCGCTGCACGCGATCAACTCTTTGATCCGTGGAGTCATTCAGATGAGGATGATAATGACCGTTACCAATCAAAAGATTATCTCTCGGATCAACGCTTTGAGCCTGCACAAAATGTTGAAAACGAACAACGTAATAACATTGAACAAGGTGCATTAAGAGAAGCGCTGCAACTTCTGGATGAGCGACAACTGGATATCGTTACACGACGCTGGCTTGATGAACCAAAAGCCACTCTGGAGGAGCTCTCAGAGAAGTACGGTGTTTCCAAAGAACGAATTCGCCAGATAGAAGTCGCCGCATTTAAAAAAATGCAAAAGAAGATCTCATTTCTACTGAATTAATACTTCTTCAAAACAAAAAAACCGGGTTTTTTAACCCGGTTTTTTATCTCTACCAAAGCCAGGCAGCGCCTCTAACACCACTGGAATCACCAAATTTTGGAGGTCGTAGTTCAGTGGTGACATTATCGGAAAAAACATAGTCACCCCATAGCTCGGGAACATGCGTATACAAGCGCACAATATTGGATAGACCACCACCTAACACAATCACATCCGGATCGAGCAGATTGATCACACTCGCAAGAGACTTTGCCAGGCGATGCTCATATTGCTGCAATGCCTTTTCAGCGACAAGATCACCGCTTTCTGCGGCCTGCACAATCTCAGGAACAGTTAACAATTTCCCGCTGAGCTGTTGATATAAGCGTGAAAAACCAGGGCCAGAGAGCCAGGTTTCAATGCAACCCGATTTTCCGCAATAACATTGATTTCCCGGGATCTCATCTATCTCTGCCCATGGCAATGGGTTATGACCCCATTCTCCTGCAATCGCATTAGCGCCAGTGATCACCTGTTGATTGATCGCTACCCCACCTCCCGTTCCCGTACCCAGGATCACTCCAAAGACGACAGGGGCCCCAGCTGCAGCGCCATCGAGAGCTTCAGAGACAGTAAAACAGTTGGCATCATTTGCAATACGGATCTCCCGCTGTAGCGCTTGTTCTAAATCCTGCTTTAATGGCTTGCCGATCAGACAGGTCGAATTGGCATTTTTAACCAAGCCGGTAGCGGGTGAGATAGCGCCGGGAATCCCTATCCCAACCGTTGAGTTAATTTGCAAATCTTTCTCTGCCTCTTTCACAAGCAGAGTGATAGCATTTATTGTAGCCTGATAATCACCTTGAGGAGTTGCGATTCGTTTGCGGAAGCCTTCATCTCCAGAATCATCGAGTGCGATGAGTTCAATTTTCGTTCCACCTAAATCAACCCCAATCCGCATCAAAGGCTCAGCCCTGAGAGAAGTAAAAAGGCATAAATCAATGATGCCGCAATCAGCAGATAGCCAATGATTGGGATAAAACGATATAAAAGTGCAAATAACGGAGGCATGCTTGGCATCTGTTGCTTTAATCGTTTGGGAAAAAAGTGGATAAAGTAAACACCCACTATCATATTAATTAGCAGTGACAATAGATCACCATGGCTCATTTAATAATCTCCACTGATATAATTTGGTCCAGCCTGATCTCTATATGCTGACGGCCTGCCTCATTTACAATCAAATACTCCTGCCGATTCGAGGTAATAATATCGACCGGATGCACATGTTGTTTTAAGCGCTCTCCCTGTGAGTTTTTCCACTGCAGGATTAAATCGCGACGCTGAATAATCGCAAGCTCAAGTGTTGAATGTAATTCACAGGAGACAGGGGTATAAGGTGTTTCCATGTTTCTATCCATTACATAAAGATCTCCAGAACACTATCCAAAAAGCGATACCCATGACTGGTTGTAGCCAGTCGTCTTTCTTCCAGCTTTAATAGACCCTGTTTTTGTCCCGCTTCAATCATTGGCAGAATATCACTGCTCGTAAGTCCTGTACGCTCTTCAAATAGCGCCAGATCAAATCCATCCTTAAGACGTAACCCATTAAGCAAAAATTCAATCGGGCGGTCTGTTAGCGTTATCTCATCTTCTCGTTCAATTTGCGACTTCCCCTGCAATCCCTGTAGATAGGCTTTGGGATGCTTTAACTTCTGCCGACGGTTGATGGTTTGTTGATCGCAACGGGTTACTTTTCCATGTGCTCCGGCACCTATACCAATATAATCACCAAACTCCCAATAATTGCGATTATGCCTGCACTGAAATCCTGACTTGCTATAGGCTGATACTTCGTACCTGACATAACCATTTTCTTCCAATAATTGTTCACCCTGTGCTGCTTGTTCCCAAATCACATCTTCATCCGGTAACAATGGCGGGGCCGATCCAAAAGCTGTATTGGGTTCAATGGTTAACTGATACCAGGAGATATGCTGCGGCTTTAAATCAATAGCCTGATGCAAATCAGCCATAGCTTGATCAAGTGTTTGTCCTGGTAGTCCATACATCAAATCAAGATTCAGGTTTTCAAAACCTGCTAGTACCGCTTGTTTAATTGCAGTGATAGCATCCTCAGAGCTATGAATGCGTCCTAACTCTTTTAGATGCTGATCATTAAAGCTTTGAATACCTAGTGACAATCGGTTTACCCCGGATTGTCGAAATGCTGCAAATCGTTCCTGCTCAAAAGTACCGGGGTTGGCCTCCATCGTTACTTCACACTGCCCTGTCAAACGCACTCTGGCACGCACTCCAGCCAACAACCGCTCAAGTTGCTGAGGGGCCATTAAACTGGGGGTGCCACCTCCGATAAAGATGGATGAAACCGAACGTCCCCACACCTGGGGTAACTCCTGTTCCAGATCACGAATGAGCGCATCTATATAGCGCTCACTATCAGACTCATCACGCCGCTGATGTGAATTAAAATCACAATAAGGACACTTGCGCACACACCAAGGGTAGTGGATATAAAGCGCCAGTGGTGGAGGTCTAAGCAGAGAGTGCATCTACCAGTTGTTTTAGTGCCTTGCCACGATGACTTAAGCTGTTCTTTTGTTCACGACTCAATTCGGCTGCGGTACATTGATGTTCTGCCACCCAGAATACCGGATCATAGCCAAAGCCATTCTCACCTTGTGGTGCTTGCGTAATAGCACCTTCCCACACCCCATGACATATTATCGGGGTAGGATCTTCGGCATGCTTTAAGTAGACCATTACACAATGAAAGCGGGCTGTTCGCTGTGGTGTTACAACAGCCTCCATCTCCTGGAGTAATAGCTGGCAGTTATCATGATCGCCCGCATCCTCTCCAGCATATCGTGCCGAATAGATCCCCGGGCGTCCATTAAGTGCATCGACCGCTATTCCAGAGTCATCTGCAATCGCAGCCATTCCTGTCGCTGCTGCTGCATGACGCGCTTTTTTTAGCGCATTTTCAACAAAGGTAAGACCATCCTCAACCGCTTCGGTAACATTAAACTCGGTTTGTGGAATCACCTGATAATCCAGTCCATGAAGGATTTGATTGATTTCACGTACCTTTCCCTGGTTGCCTGTAGCCAGTACTACTTTAGTCATGTGGCAACACCTCATGCTGAATCGCAATTAACTGGCTAATCCCCTGACCGGCTAAATCCAGCATGGCATTGAGCTCATCCCGCCTAAAGGCGTGGCCCTCTGCTGTTCCCTGCACTTCAATGAATGCACCCGCATCATTCATCACTACATTCATATCCGTTTCTGCATTGGAATCTTCTGCATAATCGAGATCCAGTACCGGTACACCATCATAAATCCCTACAGAAACCGAAGCCACCTGACCATGAAGTGGATTCTTTTTAATCTCACCCTTCGCCATTAACTTATTCATCGCATCTGCTAAAGCTACATAAGCGCCGGTAATAGAGGCGGTGCGTGTACCACCATCTGCCTGAATCACATCACAATCAATGGTGACCATGCGCTCACCTAAGGCTTCCAGGTCTATAACCGCTCGCAGAGAGCGACCGATCAATCTCTGGATCTCCATAGTTCTTCCACCTTGCTTACCCTGCGCAGCTTCTCGTCCCATCCGGGAGCCGGTTGAGCGTGGCAACATACCATACTCTGCTGTTACCCATCCCTGTCCTTTGCCTTTCAAAAAACGCGGAACCCGCTCTTCAATCGTGGCATTACAAATCACTTTGGTATCACCAGACTCAATTAAAACAGAGCCCTCAGCATGCTTGGTGAAGTTACGGGTTATGGTGACATTTCGTAGTTGATCCGGTTGGCGTCCACTTGGGCGCATAAGTTATTTCCTCTTTAAAAAAATCGTAAAGTTTTATCGGTGTATCTTGATGAGTGTATGTTGAAAATTACTTGGATGATTTAATTTCATCCTCATACTGTTTAATCATCTGTTGAATATGGCTAATCGCATTATCAACCTTATTTGCAGATGCTTGTTGATGTAGTTGCTGACTGTCGGCTTCCTTGATGGCATGTTTCTCTTCACCACAATAACGAACCGCAATAACACTAATATTATCGCTTAGCGGGTAACTCTGTTTTTCTGCTTTTTCAGCAATGATCTCTACCAGCTGTTCAATATCATGCTTTTCCAGCAATTTCGCGATCTCCTGTTCTGAAACTGCAGCCCACAAACCATCTGAACAAAGTAACACCACATCTCCCACCTCAAGCTCCACTGGTTTGGCAATTTCTAGTTCCGGTGGTTGGATGCGACATCCAATACAGCGGGTAATCTGGTTTCTTTTAGGATGTTGTTTCGCTTCATCATGGGTTAACGTACCACTATCAACCATCTCCTGAATAAATGAATGGTCGGTTGTACGAAAGTGGGTTTTTCCCTTCCTAAAATGGTAGCAACGACTATCACCAATATGAGCAACTGTCATCTGATTTGCTTTGAAGTAACAGAAAACACCGGTTGTCCCCGGAAAAAAATTGAGCTTATGAGTCGCAGCATACCTGACGATATTTCGATGTGATTTCTGCGCAATACTTTCCATTAACAAGGATACATTTTCTACATCACCATCAACCGCGTTTAAAAGATGTTGTGCGGTCTCCACAACCATTTCAGCAGCTACTTCCCCACGGGCTCTCCCACCCATACCATCGGCCAAAATTGCGATTAGATCTTTACCACGTTCTATAACCGTGAAACGATCCTGATTGCTTTGTCTGTTACCAATACGATTAACCTGACCAATTTCAAACATCATTCATCCCTACCTATTTACGCCAGGGAAGGTGCTGTTTAATCGTCCCCATCACCGACTCAGCCAATGTTGGCGGGTCTTCCTGATATTCACGTTTTAGCCCTTCAATATATTCTGCAACATTCTGGGGGCGTAACATCGGGTCAACTTCCATTGCCCAGTCGATGGCAGTGAGTAGCCCTTTGGTGTAGCGACGTTTAAATGCTTCCACAGCGGGCTTCATTTTATCATCCATCCGCCTGTCAGCAGCTGATGGTGGTGCATCTCCATCAATACAAGAACGCATGGTCGCACCAATGGCATAAAGATCACTCCAGGGTCCAACATAGCCACCACTTATTGATTGTTCATAAGGCGAAAAGCCCATAGTTAAAACCTGCCCTGGCTGATATTGACGAGTATTTTTCATCTCATGTACCGCCCCGAAATCAAGCAGGATGGGGTTTGCCTTTTCACGCAGGTAGATATTCCCCGGTTTAATATCCAGATGGAGCAGGCCTCTTTCATGAATCAGTGCCAAACCATCCAGTAATGGAAAGAAAACCGTCTTAATAAAGGTTTCACTTAAACCACCCTTATGCCGGTAGATATAGTCTTGAAGGGTGATCCCTTTCTCATAGGCCATGACCATATAAACCGTGCCATTTTCTCGAAAAAAATTAACCACATTAACAATATTTGGATGCTTTAGCGTAGAGAGGAAATTGGCTTCCTGGAAGAATAATTTTCTTCCATGATTAAATTGCTCCTGCTCCTTTTCACTGATATTCCCACGTGTCTGTACAGTGATGCCGTCACTACCTCTTATAGCCAGCTTCCTGGGAATGAACTCCTTTATCACAACCTGTGATTGATTGGTAACATCATCAGCCAGATAGACGATACTAAATCCTCCGCCACCGATCTTTCTGAGAATACGGTAGTTATCAATTTGATAGCCCTGTTTTAATGCTTGAGACGACTCTTCTGCCATAATTATTTCGCATATGAAATTGCTAAACAGACAACTTCTTGTTTAATCCAATGAATGAACGGTTTACCATGTTGTGCCGATTATATGCCTATCACAACCAAAAGAGTAAGCCCATGACCAGAAGCATGACCGCCTTTGCCCGCCAAGAACATGAAGGCGAATGGGGATCACTCATTATTGAGCTCCGAACTGTGAATTCCCGCTTCCTTGAAATCAATCCACGAGTCGCGGATGAGTTACGTCAATATGAGAATAAGGTGCGTAATGCTATCAATGCACGACTGAGCCGAGGGAAAGTTGATTGCACGATCCGCTACAAAGCACCTGAAATTGGTGAAACCACGATCAAGATTAATATTGCACTTGCCAAAGAGCTGGCTCATGCTACACGCGAACTTGACTCTATCATCTACAACCCCTCACCCGTATCTGCCTTTGAATTACTTAAGTGGCCGGGAGTGATCGAACCACCTTCCACAGATCCTGAAGCACTGCTTAAGGCACTTGAATATGCAATTATCAAAGCATTGGATGATCTTGATGAAGGACGTCTTAGAGAGGGTGAAAAACTCAAAACTATTATCGAGCAGCGTATTGATGCTATCGGGGAGGTGGTCAATAACGTTACAACACGTCTGCCTGAAGTATTACAAAAATCACGTGAACGTTTACATAGCCGACTTGCTGAACTCACTCAGGAGGTTAATCAGGAACGTATCGAGCAGGAGATGGTGATCCTCGCACAAAAGCTGGATGTCGATGAAGAGCTTGATCGCTTGAAAACTCATATGAGTGAAGTCAAACATATACTCAAGCAGAACAAGCCTGTCGGTAGAAGACTTGACTTTCTGATGCAGGAGTTAAATCGCGAAGCAAATACCCTGGGATCAAAATCCATAGATATTGAAACCACCCAGGCATCTATTGACCTAAAAGTACTCATCGAACAGATGCGGGAACAGATCCAGAATATTGAATAACGGAAATCCATTATGCAGCTAAAGACAAAAGGTTCTCTATTTATTGTTTCAGCCCCATCCGGTGCAGGGAAAACTTCATTGGTTAAAGCACTGATTGAATCGACACGTAATATTGCGGTCTCAATCTCCCACACCACACGCCCGATGCGCCCGGGCGAGGAGAACGGAGTGCATTATCATTTTGTAGACCAGCCTGCATTTACAAGAATGATTAATGATGAAGTCTTTCTGGAATATGCTCAGGTGTTTGATAATTTCTATGGCACTTCAATACGCTCTATTGAGGAACAACAGGCATTGGGTGAGGATGTGATTCTGGAAATAGACTGGCAGGGTGCACAGCAGGTTCGTAAGCTGATCCCCGAGGTGATCTCTATTTTTATTTTGCCTCCCTCCGTTGCGGAATTACAAAAACGTCTCACCGGTCGCGGACAGGATAGTGACGAGGTGATTCAACGTCGTTTAAGCGATGCTGTTGCTGATAGCTACCACTATAGTGAATTTGATTATGTGGTTTTTAATGATGACTTTATCGTGGCTCTGGATGAACTACGCTCTATTTTTATCGCAAACCGCCTTCGCAAGGAAAAACAACAACAAAATCATGCTGAACAGCTAAAGAAGCTTCTGGTATAAACCACCCGATCTGGTATAGAATTCTCGGTTCTTTAGCATTTGTTGTAACTTTTTGGAGATAAAGATGGCTCGGGTAACCGTTGAAGACTGCCTGGATCAGGTTGATAACCGCTTTCAGTTGATATTATTAGCGTCAAAACGCGCACGTCATATTGCAAATGGTAAGGATCCGCTGGTCGAGTGGGAGAATGACAAGCCGACTGTTGTTGCACTACGTGAAATTTCTGAAGGCTTGATTGGACGTGACTACCTGTTACATAACCGCATTAATAATGCTGTTGAAGAAGAGGTGTCGTTTTCTGAAGAAGAGGTTATAGAAGAACTTTCTTAACTCCTAACCAAGGGATACCCTCCGGTGTTTCTGATCAGCGACCTGTGTGCAATCCTTGAACAGTATCTTGAGAAAGATCAGGTCGCTGCTGTTTATCAAGCCTATCTTTTTGGTGCGGAAGCACATGAAGGTCAGCGCCGCCTCAGTGGAGAACCCTACATCTATCACCCTCTGGCAGTGGCAAAAATACTGGCAGAGATGCGCCTGGATCATAAAACTATCTCAGCAGCGATCCTGCACGATGTCATTGAAGATACCCCGACAGCCAAAGATCAATTAATTGAGCTGTTCGGTGAAGAGGTGGCACAACTGGTCGATGGTGTGAGCAAACTGACACATATCGAGTTTAATAGCAAAGCAGAAATGCAGGCGGAAAACTTCCGCAAAATGATGCTGGCGATGGTGGGTGACATTCGCGTCATATTAATCAAACTCGCCGACCGTCTCCATAATATGCGCACACTGGGTGTGATGCGCCCTGACAAAAAACGCCGTATAGCCGCGGAAACACTTGATATCTATGCCCCGATTGCACTGCGTCTGGGTATTAATAAAATTCGCCTTGAACTGGAAGAGTTAGGATTTAGCGCCTATTACCCTATGCGCTATCGTGCATTAAAAATGGCGGTGGATAAAAGTTTTGGCAGCCGAAAAAAGTCCCTGAACAAAATATTGAAATCCATCAAAAAGCGCCTCAAGGAAGAGGGTATCAAAGCTGAGGTAACCGGACGACAAAAGCATCTCTACAGCATTTATCAAAAGATGCAGGAGAAACAGAACACGTTCAATGACCTGACAGATATCTTTGGTTACCGCATTGTTGTAGATAGTGTTGATAGCTGCTATCGAACCCTGGGGGTTGTTCATAATCTGTTCAAGCCCATACCGGGAAGATTTAAAGACTATATCTCTATCCCTAAAACCAATGGCTATCAGTCACTGCATACATCACTCCAGAGTCGTTATGACTTCCCGATTGAGGTTCAGATACGCACACAGGAGATGAACAAGGTTGCAGATACCGGGATTGCTTCACACTGGAGTTACAAACGCGGAGATAGCAAAGAAAATATTGCCCACAGCCGGGCACGAAAGTGGCTGACCAACCTTCAGGAAATCCAGCAACAAGCTGGGGACTCTCTGGAGTTTCTGGAAAATGTGAAAGTCGATCTCTTTCCTGATGAGGTTTATGTCTTTACCCCCAAGGGTGAAATTATGCCTCTACCTCAAGGTGCAACAGCCATCGATTTTGCCTATGCAGTCCACACAGACATTGGCAATAGTACAATTGCAGTTCGGATTAACCGCAACCTCGCTCCTCTTCATACAGTACTGCGAAATGGAGACCGTATTGAGGTACTGACGTCATCCAGTGCACACCCTAACCCTGCCTGGCTAAACTATGTCACCACCGGTCGTGCACGTGCAAATATCCGCAATTACCTGAAGAATCTTCAGGAGAGTGAATCCATTGAGCTGGGTAGACGTTTACTTAATCGAGCATTGTTAGACCTGAATGAAACATTCGAAACCATCTCTCAGGAAAGCGCACAACAACTGCTGGATGGTTTGGGTATGGATCATATAAATCAGCTCTATACTGAAATTGGTCTGGGAAATAAAATGGCGCCACTGATTGCACGGGCACTGCTCAACGATCAGGATAGTGAGGAGAACCAAATCAGTACTGGTGGTTATAAATCACTCATGATTAAAGGCAATGAAGGCACTATAGTCACCTATGCAAAATGCTGCCGTCCAATCCCTGGTGATGCCATTTTTGGCTTCCTCACTTCTGGACGAGGTATTGTGATCCATACCCAGAACTGTAAAAACTCCCAGGAGTTTCATAAGCATCCTGAGAAATGGATTTCTGTTGAATGGGATAAGGATATTGACAGTGAATTTTTGGTCGATCTTCGTATTGTGGTGAATAACCGCCGTGGTGTACTCGCAGTTGTTGCCTCGGACGTTGCGGAGATGAATGCCAATATAGAAAATATTACACTTGAAGAGCGTGATGGTTCTCATACAACCATTAACCTGACTCTTTCTGTTCGTGACCGCACACATTTAGCACAAATCATGCGCCATTTACGTCAAAACAGTGAGGTCTTGCGAATTTACCGCAGCCACTATTAATCCAAGGAGCCATCATGAGCCGTGAAATCATCCATACAAGTCTGGCACCTCAAGCCATAGGCACCTATTCTCAAGCGGTTAAAGTTGGGAACACCGTCTATCTTTCAGGTCAAATCCCTCTGGTTCCGGAAACAATGGAGATGGTAGAGGGTGATATGGAAACACAAATCCGCAGGGTTTTTGATAACCTCACTGCTGTTGCAAACGCGGCTGGTGGTTCACTTGCTGATATTGCAAAGCTGAATATCTTTTTAACCGATTTAGGTCATTTCCCCCTGGTTAATACCATAATGGCTGAATATTTCACCCAGCCCTATCCAGCACGAGCAGCTGTGGGTGTCGCATCTCTGCCTAAAAACTCGGCGATTGAGATGGATGGTGTTATGGAGCTGGAATAAGCCACCACTGTGATCCCGATTGAGAAAGTGAAGGGTGTTGGACCTAAACTGGCTCAACATCTAAAAAAGCTCAACATTACCTGTCAGGAAGATCTGCTCTTTCATCTACCACTGCGTTATCAGGATCGGACACGACTCACACCCTTAGCTGATTTAATCCCTGGTTCAGAAGTGCTGATCGAGGGAGAGATTATTAGCAACCAAATTCGCTTTGGGCGTCGCCGCTATCTGCTGATCACTCTGGAGGATCACGACACCCGGATTAATATCCGTCTGTTTCACTTCCACTCCTCTCAACAAAAGAGTCTGCAACCAGGCAAACGTTTGCGTTGTTTTGGAAGTGTAAATGCCTTTAATCACTCACTGGAAATGGTACACCCGGAGTACTCATTTATTAGCAGTGAACAGGTAACACCGATGGAAAATACCCTGACTCCTGTCTATCCAACAACAGAAGGGATCACACAAAAACGCCTGCAGAAGCTGATTAGCACAGCAGCAAATGAGCTGATAAAAACTGAGCAATTGCCAGAGCTGCTACCAGAGGAGATTATTATCCGGGATCACCTCCCTTCGTTGAAGCAATCTCTGTCCATCATTCATAATCCAACACCCGATATTTCACCGCAACAACTACTCGCATTTGCACACCCCGCACAAAGACGACTGGTTTATGAAGAGATCATCGCACACCAGCTGGTTATGCGGCAGTTACGAAATGAGTATCAACAACGTATAGCGCCTCCCTTAACTCAAGGTCACATTGCCAGGGAGCTATTTATTCAACAACTACCCTTTACTTTAACCGATGCTCAGCAAAGAGTTGCTGCCGAAGTAGTTAAAGACCTGCAATGTGACCACCCGATGCAGCGGCTTATACAGGGCGATGTGGGTTCAGGAAAAACGGTGATTGCTGCGTTAGCTGCAATTGAAGCTGCAGCATCAGGCCTACAGACTGCTATTATGGCTCCAACCGAATTGCTTGCAGAACAGCATTATAAAAACCTGCGGGCTTGGTTTGATAAATTGAATATTCAAACATGCTGGCTTTCCGGCTCCATGACCGGTGGCGAGCGAAAGGAGCGATCCAGGCTTATAGAAAATGGGGAAGCTCAGGTGATTATTGGTACCCATGCCCTGTTTCAAAAGTCGGTTATCTTTAATTATCTTGGATTGGTGATCATTGATGAGCAACACCGTTTTGGGGTTCATCAGCGTCTGGCATTAAAGCAAAAGGGGGAACAGGATCAGTTCCATCCCCATCAACTCATTATGACCGCAACACCAATACCCAGAACCCTTGCCATGACATTGTATGCTGATCTGGATTTGTCAGTAATCGATCAGCTTCCAGCAGGTCGCCTTCCGGTCAAAACCGTAGTAATAAATGAAGATCGCCGTGATGAGGTACTCGAACGTGTAAAGCTTGCATGTAGCGATGGCTCCCAAGTCTATTGGGTTTGTCCCCTGGTTGAAGAGTCGGAATTACTCCAGTGTCAGGCAGCTGAACAAAGTTTCCTCTCTATCTCAGAATTGCTTCCAGATATTAAAGTCGGCTTGATACATGGACGCCTAAAACAGAGCGAGAAAGAAAAAATTATGGGTGATTTCAAACAGGGAGAGATTGATTTGCTTGTAGCAACCACCGTAATTGAAGTGGGAGTCGATGTACCCAATGCATCATTAATGGTTATAGAAAACTCGGAAAGATTGGGACTGGCACAACTTCATCAACTTCGAGGACGTGTAGGAAGAGGCACGCGCCAAAGTAATTGTGTCTTACTCTATAAACCACCACTTAGTGATAATGCCCGGGATCGTCTTGCGGTAATGCGAGAGAGTAACGACGGATTTGTAATTGCACAAAAGGATCTGGAGATACGTGGCTCAGGTGAACTACTCGGAACACGCCAAACGGGTATAGAGCGATTCAGAGTTGCGGATCTCATCAGAGACTCACGCTTGATTAATCAGGCAACCGATGATGCCGACCACATACTGCTTCATTTTCCACATTTGATTGATCCTTTGATTAATCGTTGGCTGCGAACCGAAAAGCAACTTGTTAGTGTATAAAGCATTTTCTTGTTGGATACTCGCAGGCCATAGCATTAACCCCTATAATACCGCCGCAACCATCCTCAGTGGAGAAACCAAATGTCCATTATCAAGGCTGTCACATTTGAAAGTTTTGAACTTTCATGGCGACAGCATCAGTTACTTGCCAATAAAGAGGTACCTGAAAAATGGAAAAGCTGGCTGCTGGATAAAGACTCTCTAACTACCCGACTTAGAAATGAATGTAACGGGCAGTTTGGCGTTGAAGTGTTGCAGCAATCATTTCAAACACCTAATAAAAGTGAACGCTCACTGATGAGGTTAAAAGAACGTCATGCTGCTTTAACCCGGGAGGTAACGCTGCTTTGTGGTGAAACACCCTGGGTCATAGCTCGAACAGTGATCCCCTTTCAGACGCTAAAAGGTCGTTCCAGTCAACTTAAAAGACTGGGAAACCGCCCTATGGGGCATTTTCTGTTTTCAGACCCGGCGTTGGAACGCTCACCCATCGAAGTGTCTAAATGTCGGCTATTTATCCAACTGGCAAATGGCGAGAGCGAATCAATTCTTGCATGGGGCAGGCGTTCTCAGTTTATCTTTTATCGTAAACCTTTGTTGGTGAGTGAATTTTTTCTGCCCGAGCTACTCAGTCGTAACGAAATCATATAAACCCAGGATTCCTAATGAAAAGCCTGAGATTTAATTGATTAGCTATTGTTTTTACTATAAAAGTTTTTCTACAAATGGTTAAATATAAAATTGGTTTAACATAGCATAAACACACTTATTAAATGAAGTTATCACTTTTGTTGAAATACTACAGATTTCTGTTATTCACATTGATGCTGATATCCATTCACAGCTGTGCTGCTACGCCTGAACAAAATGAACGCCATAAGCCACGTCAATTAGCACAAATTCCTTATATTGAAGGACCTACAGATGAGCTCAAACGGGCATTAATACCAGACTACTCCTTTAATATGCTTAAACTCAAGGTGGATAGCGTAAATAGTCAGGAGCCACGCTTTGATATCAATGTGCGTAAAATGGAGGCGAGGAAATTTTTCAGCAAGCTCATTAATCAGACGCAATATCAGGTAATTATAGGAGACCATTTAAACGGCGAAATCACGCTAAACCTGGAAAACGTGACAATTGTCGAGGTTATGAACAAGGTTAGAGAGATCTTTGGTTATGATTTTGAGCTTGATGAGAGGTTATTCAAAATCTATTCAAATAAAGCCGAGGAACGGACTTATCAACTGGATGTAGTCAGCACCGTAACTAACCAGAAAAAGTTCTGGAAGGATCTTGAGCATAGCCTGACTTTAATGACCGGCTTTCATAAAAAAAACCGGGTATACATCGATAAAGCAACGGGCATTATGGTCATTCGAGCTTACCCAAGTGAGTTCGTGGCCATTGAGAACTACCTCAATAAAACCCAGGATTCGATTCAACGCCGGATTAGTATTGATGCCAGTTACATCCGGGTAGACTTAAAACATATATATCACTCAGGAATTCAGTGGCATCAACTAGTTAAGAATCAGCACATTGACGAGAATAACTCCCTTCTGCCTAAAAACACAGGAGAATATATTCAAAATCCAATCGCCTATCTCATAGCAAAAGAAGGGGTTAAGCAGGAGATGGTCAACAAGTTACTTAGCGAGTATGGAAACATAAGCTATCTAGCCTCATCCAGGGTGGTGGGCTTTTCAAATCAGATAATGACAATAGAACCTGATACCAAAAGAAATGGTATGGTTAAAGATTCTTTTCTTAATGAGAGGAGCAAAATGGATGAGCAGATGAATGCGATTACTTTCGATATCACCCCGATCATTGATGAAGATAATCAACTAATACTATCTATCAGGCCGACATTACAATCCCAATTCAAGCAACTGGATCTCTTAAAAAATCTTCCTGAAGAAAAGAAATATAACCAAATGGTATCACCCTTTATTCAGGAGCCAGCAAAATCGTTTAAATTACAGGATCAGCAACTTTTACTAATAGGTTTGGTCAATTCATCTAAAATAGACGCTTTTGGCGATACAACATTGATTATTAATAACAATTCCCATTTAAAAAATAGTGAAATCATTGTATTGTTGCAACCACATAATCAGGACAACCGTATAAGACAATGGGGATCTGCAATTAAGTAACATAACGAACGATGGATCACATAAGAATCATCAAATACAAATAGAGAGATGTATCTAAAATACTTTGGCTTGAAAGAGTTTCCATTTTCGCTCACACCTAATACGAGCTATTTCTTCTCGTATGGACACTATCGTGCGGCGCTTGAGACACTTGTTGTTGCACTGGACAATAATGAGGGTTTCATTAAAGTAACTGGCGAAGTTGGCTCCGGTAAGACCCAGCTATGCCGGAAACTTATCAAGCAACTGAAAGGAGACTATTTTACGGTCTATATTCCAAATCCATATCTGACACCACTTTCTCTGTTTCAGGCATTTGCTGAAGGGTTAAATATCGATGTCTCTCTCATCAAGGGTCATCACCATTTGATGAAATCAATTACTCGCAGATTGATAACCCTCAATAGCCCGCATAAAAAAAGTGAATGTTCTCCAGAAAAGATCCCTGCACAAAAGGTAGTACTCTGTATTGATGAAGCTCAGGCGATGCCACTTGAAACCCTGGAGGCTATTCGACTACTGACCAACCTTGAAACAGAACAGCGCAAGCTAATCCATGTTGTGCTATTCGGACAGCCTGAGCTGGAAGACAAACTAAACATTAAGGAAATTCGCCAGCTAAAACAGCGTATTACCTTCTCTTATACTTTAGGCCCGATGGACTTGAAAGGTATGACTGAATATATTAATCATCGTTTGCTGGTAGCCGGCTCAGATGGAAGCATTCATTTCCATTCCAAAGCTTTAAAGCTATTGCATAAAGGAAGCGGTGGATATCCAAGACTCATTAATATTCTGGCACATAAAGCTCTGATGTTATGCTTTGGTCAGGACACAAAAAAAATAATGCCTGCTCATGTAAGAGCGGCGGTTAAGGACACTGAAGGTGCAAAATCCATCAGTTTTTGGAGCTAATCCATTGTTTCTCGTTAGAACCATGACAACAACACGGAACGGATAATGAGCCTGATTAATCAAATGCTCAAAGATCTTGAAGATCGAAATCATTTTGATGATGATTCGATGCAGGATGCATTGTTCAACTCTACTGACTCCAAACCTTTCACCGAGACAACTCCCAGAAAAAGCCTGCTCTCAGTTTTTGAAAATAAACGTGTTCTAGCAGCACTTGCGATTTTCAGCATATTAATAGCAGGGATCACAACCTATATATACTGGCCAGAAACTCAGCTTTCCCCAGAGCCAACACGAGCAGAACCCACTGTCCAACCTGAGGTACCGCCCAAGGTTGAAACAGCCATTGCTGAAACAGTGATTGAAGAACAAGCATCACCTTTGTTTGAAAAAATCGAGCTGGAACCTGCAGTCGTCGTAGAAGAAGAGACCCCAATCGAAGCTCTGCCGACTCTTCCACAAACACCTTTTATCAAAGATGTGTTTCCAAAAGAGATCATGGGTAGCTGGAATTTACAGAAATTATCCATCGTTGGCGACAACTTTTCTGAATACAACATCGTAACTGTTTGCTGGACAGGTAAATGTACTGAACTACCTTCAGAGCGCGTGACCGTATTTGACACTAACCGGATTGAGGTCATGATTCGCACCGGTATTAATGCTGATAAATGGCGTGTCATAGTAACTGATAATGAAAAAGGCTCTTCCAATAGTAAAACGATCACCGTAACCCAGGGTATTGCTCCGCCGGAGAAGAGACAGGAAGTTACAAAAAAACGCATACCTCTTACCTTTGATGAGCAAGTTGAACTCGTCTATCAACAGGGCAGAACGTTTTATCAAAATGATAAATATCCACAGGCATTAGCCAAATGGCGCGAAGCACTCGATATGAAACCGGAGCATCACAAAAGTCGTGAAGCTATTGTTAGTCACTATCTGGCAGAAGGAAGAGTCAATGAGGCCAATGGGATCCTGGCTATAGCAACTCGCCGTTACCCAAAATATGTTCCCTATACTCTGATGCTGGCGCGTATATATGTGGACAATGGTGACCCGGACAATGCTTTAATTATTATTCAAAATGGTATCGATAGTGTGCTCGATGATCCTGAGCTATATGCCTTTATGGCCGCTATCTACCAGAATAAAGCTGAATATATCAAGAGTATTAATAACTACCGTAAAGCTTTGAAATTAAATCCGGACAACGCTATTTGGTGGTTTGGTCTGGCAATTTCACTGGAAAAGGATTTAAGCCGTATTGACTCTCTCAAGGCATACCGTACAGCTGTAAACTTAGGTAGCTTATCCAATAGCCTGAAACAATACGCATTAAAGAAGATTCAATTGCTCGAAAACATCAACTAGAAACCGGCTGATCTTTCACAGGCGTAATTTCTCTCCTAACCCTATAAAGCTCACTCATCACCATTCCAGACAAGGTCATGTAATCATTTACCTACAATAACTAGGGGAAATGTCTGTTTGTTTTTTTGATGGTAGAAGACGAAACTATGTTCAAAGGATATAGGGAGCACCAAGGCAGGTATCACATTAAGGAAAATGTAGCGGGCAAGGACAGGGATTAATGGATGCAAGCCCGTTATCCTCACCAGCCAGGGAAGGTTGGTGCAGGCATAAAATTCAAATTAGCCCCGACTCAGCAAAAGATTTCACCTTTTCCCCAATCACAAAATGATCCAGCAAACGAACATCTATTAATTTCAAAGCCTGGGAGATGGCAGAGGTAATAGCAATATCTGCCTGACTGGGCTCACTCACACCAGAAGGATGATTGTGGGCAATAATAACAGCCGATGCATTATGCTTTAAAGCACGCTTAACGATTTCACGCGGATAAACCGCCGAGCTGTCAATCGTTCCACTAAATAGAGTCTCATTGGCAATAAGATGATGGCGATTGTTCAGAAACAACACGGTAAACTTTTCTCGTTTCTCATCACGTAAGTAGTGCTTAAGATAACTTTCCACCTGTTGCGGGTTTTCAAATACAGGTCGCATTTCCAGCTCACCTTCTATATAGCGCCGTGCAATTTCCAGTGATGCCTGTAACTGACAATATTTTGCCTTTCCCAACCCTTTTATCTCTAAAAACTCCTCCTGACTGGCATCAAATACAGCTCTTAAAGATCCAAAATGCGTAATGAGTTCTCTTGCCAATGAGACTGCACTTTTACCTTTTATTCCAGTTCTTAAAAAAATGGCAATAAGCTCAGCATCAGTTAGTGATTCCCGTCCTTTTGTGAGCAACTTTTCTCTGGGTTGTTCTGTTGCTGGCCATTGATGTATTGGCATAAGAACCTCCTTTTAAGGGATATTCTCATGACTTCATTATTGTAGATATCTCTTTTTTTCTGATATTCATGTAAGACAATTTGTGCATTGGGCGTTTTACCTAGATAGGTTAGAATCAGATAATGAGTCAACCATCCACACAGCTTTACAATCGTAATATCATCCTCTGTATCTGCGGAGGAATTGCCGCCTATAAGATGGCTGAAACTGTACGCTTGCTCAAAAATGCAGGTGCAAATGTTCAGATCGTTATGACAACTGCCGCACAACAGTTTGTCACACCATTAAGCTTGCAGGCACTATCAGGCCAACCTGTAAGAAGTTCACTTTTTGATCAGGAAGCTGAAGCCGCGATGAGTCACATCGAATTGGCACGTTGGGCGGACCTTGTCGTGATAGCGCCTGCAACAGCGAATATGATTGCCAAACTGGCCAATGGAATTTGTGATGACCTGATTACCACCTTAATTACAGCCACAACCGCGCCTGTTATTTTTGCGCCAGCGATGAACTCTCAAATGTGGCTCAATGCAATTAATCAGACCAATGTTAAAAAGTTAATTGAAAAACAGTGGCAACAACTGGGTCCAAACACAGGCGACTTAGCCTGTGGCGAGCACGGAAGCGGAAGGATGGTAGAACCGTCAGAGTTAAAACAGGCCGTCGTAGCGTACTTTACAACTATCGGACCATTAAACGGAGTTAATCTCACCATTACTGCAGGACCAACACGTGAATCCATTGATCCAGTGCGCTATATCAGCAATCGTAGCTCAGGAAAAATGGGGTTTGCTCTTGCACAGGCTGCTTTAAATCTGGGAGCTAATGTGACCTTGGTCGCTGGACCAGTCAATCTGCCTACACCCAAAGGGGTGAAACGTATTAATGTAGAAACGGCTGATCAGATGTTAAATGAATGTTGTAACAATCCTGGTGAATTATTTATCGCCTGTGCTGCGGTTGCTGATTATCGAGTTAAAGAAATTGCTCCTGAAAAAATAAAAAAAGGAGCGGACACACTGGCATTACAGCTAATTAAAAACCCGGATATTCTTCAAACTATTGCAGAAAATCATCCTTCTATTTTCACTGTAGGATTTGCTGCTGAAACTGATAAGCTAAAACAACATGCCCTTGAAAAACTAAAAACTAAAAAAATTCACCTAATTGCCGCTAATTTAGTGGGTGAACAGCTGGACAGTGGCTTTGAAAGTGATAACAATCAACTCTATCTGTATTGGAATGAGGGAGGGGTGCTAATTCCTAATGCACCAAAAACAACGGTTGCCAAAGAGCTAATGACTATCGTTAGCCAACAATTCCATCTTTTCAAAAAAACAAAATGAGCCATCATGAAGCAGATCGAACTTAAAATACTGGATAATCGTCTGGGTGATTCCATCCCGTTACCTGAATATGCAACATCCGGTTCAGCCGGGCTGGATCTTCGTGCCTGTATTGATCAGACGATGGTAATAAAACCGGGAGAAACTGAGCTAATTCCCACTGGTATGGCAATACATATTGCTGACCCGGGGGTTGCCGCTGTTTTATTACCACGCTCGGGACTGGGTCACAAACACGGTATCGTTTTAGGTAATCTGGTAGGACTTATTGACTCTGACTATCAAGGGCAGGTTTTTGTCTCATGCTGGAATCGTAGTACAAACGATTTTACGATCAATGTTGGTGAACGTATTGCCCAAATGGTTTTTCTACCCATCATTCAGGCATCCTTTAATATTGTTGATGACTTTGACAATAGTGACCGAGGTGACGGTGGCTTTGGTCATACTGGACGACACTAGAGAATAACAATAAATCCTATGCAACTATTTAAGAAGAAAACTGATGGTGGAGATACCCAGACAAATAAAGAGGAAAAAATTTCCGGGTTAAGCCTTGGAAAAGTTAATCTCATCTCCTTTTTGATTACAGTCATATTTGTTCTGTTAAGTGCATATTTTTCTTATCTACTTTATGCCGACAGAATAGAACGCCACCAAAAAGATATTAACCATGCTGCTTTAAACAAAATAGCATCTGAACTCAGTGGCCGGATTAAATCATTAGTTGCTGTCACCAATCAGTTTGTTAAATCTGAATCTACATTACGTCAGATTAGCAACTCCGATATCGATCCGGATCTACAACAAACTTTAAAATCGATCTATCCGGGCTTTATTCGCGCTCTGGTATTGAGTGAAAAAAGTAGCGATCCAATCGATAACCTGACACCGCCATTTAGCTATGCTTGCCTTGATCTACACTTAAACACCAAAACAGGAGCATCGCATTTTGAGGTTCACCGCCTTCATACAGAAGACCAGCATATAGATATCATCATCCCGATATCACAAAGCAAGAACAAGCTGCTGATTACGCTGGATGTTTCAATGCTGAAACAATGGCTTGATCCTCTATTGCCAGCCAATACTTACATCAGTCTTACGCAAAAAACACCCGGGCAAACTGATGCGATGGTTCTATTAAAATCAGGAAATGAATCCTTTGCCAGTAATAAAACGTTTATTCATACAACAATTAATCAGGGTAACTGGCAATTAAATCTTGCCACTGAAGATCAAAACCATTTAGTGCAAATCGATCACCTTCTTTACCTGTCAACATTTTTTGTGGCAACGGTTCTTATCGCCATCACCTTTCTTCTGGTATCCAAGTTGTCAGATAGACTCGTCCGCAACGACCTGGAAATACTGATTAAATATTTACATACCGCATCCAAGGGAGGAAAAAAGAGTGTTGCACCGGTTCGTTTAGTTGAATTTATCAAGGCAATGAAGGCAATTGATCACCTTGTAGGGAAAATAAACAAGAAACCCTGATTAAAAAATCCATTTCCAGGATATTCACAACGACGCTAACTATAATTAGTAGTAATATTGACCTCTGAAATTATATTTACGGACACTACAACAAACCGTGACATCGACAGATCACCATTATCCCTGGCCAGAACCCGCAATTTTCAGAGCCTACGATATTCGCGGTCGGGTATCTGATCAGCTAACCCCGGAAGTAAGCTTTCAAATTGGCGCCCGCATTGCGGAGAAGGCCAAACTAGCAGGGTTTACACTATTAACCACCGCCAGAGATGGACGAATATCAAGTCCACGTTTACATCAACAACTCAATGAGGGAATAATTTCTCGGGGAGTGAACGTCATAGATATTGGCCAGGGGCCAACACCGTTACTCTATTTTGCTGCCAATCGATTAAGTCATGGATGTGGTGTCATGATCACCGGGAGCCATAACCCTTCCGACCAAAACGGCATTAAGGCTGTTATAAACCATTGTGCTTTGACTGAATCTGAAATCCAGGACATTGCCCGACAATCCCTACCCTATGACCCTTCCATTAAAAACGGAAATATCATTTCAAAACAGGTAGGGGATCACTATATAAAAACCATTTGCGATGATGTGAAAATCAAAAAGCCGCTCAAAATCGTACTTGATTGTGGTAATGGTGCCAGTAGCGACCTTGCACCAAAATTATTCAAAGCACTAGGCTGTAAAGTTGTTCCACTTTATTGTGAAAATGATGGCACCTTTCCTAATCATCATCCTGATCCCAACCAGGAAAAAAATCTAATCGATCTCAAACATGCCATTACCAAGCATAGCGCAGATATTGGCCTGGCTTTTGATGGTGATGGTGATCGCCTCGGTGTTGTCAATACAGACCAACAAGTTATTTGGCCAGATCGCTTGATGATCCTGCTCGCCAGAGACATTCTGGCAACCCACCCTCACAGCACCATTGTTTGTGATGTAAAAACCACAGGCCTCCTTCTTCACGATGTTAAAGCACATGGAGGCAACATTATTATGGGGCGATCGGGACATTCGCTGATGAAGCAGTTACTGCGTGAATCTGATGCTCTTCTGGGAGGAGAGTATAGTGGCCATATTATTTTTCGTGATCGCTGGTTTGGTGTCGACGATGGACTTTATGCCGGTGCAAGACTCCTCGAAATCCTTTCTCAAAGTACAAACAGCTGTACTGAGCAATTAAATCAGTTGCCACAATCGCATAACACACCGGAATATCACTGTTACCTTCAAGAAGGTGAAGCAAAAGCCATTGTGCTAAAACTAGTAGAAGCAACTAAATCATTAGAAGACGGCATAATTAATACTACTGATGGTATCAGGATAGATTTCAGCAATGGCTGGGGATTGGTCAGGGCATCGAATACGACTGCCAGCCTCACTATGCGCTTTGAGGGTGACAGTCCACAGATACTAAATGCCATAATAGAGAAATTTCGCCAACTCATTTTAAGTGTTGCACCGACATTAAAATTACCGGTTTAAAGCCATGACTATTGATAAGAAAACAGCAAACGATGATGTTCGCGTATTAAGCGAAGCACTACCTTATATACGTCGCTTTAGCGGCAAAACCATTGTGGTCAAATATGGCGGCAATGCAATGACTGAAGAGCACCTGAAAAAAGGCTTTGCCAAAGATGTAGCTCTCATGAAGCTTGTAGGGATGAATGTGGTAGTCGTACATGGTGGAGGTCCACAGATCGGAACACTACTGAGCAAAATCGGAAAAGAGAGCAAATTCATTGATGGCATGCGAATCACCGATAGTGAGACCATGGATATTGTGCAAATGGTTCTTGGTGGTCTGGTAAATAAGGAGATCGTATCCCTACTTAATCAACACGGAGGTAAAGCAGTTGGTCTGACGGGAAAAGATGCCGGCTTCATCCAGGCAAGACAGCTTAAGTTTGAACGAACTGCACCGGAAATGAACACACCAGAAATTATTGACATTGGTCATGTAGGCGAGATTGTCCACATTAATAGTGAAATCGTGAATATGTTGATTCAGGGTGATTTTATTCCGGTTATAGCACCGGTTGGCGTCGGGGAATCCGGTGAATCCTATAATATCAATGCTGATGTTGTTGCAGGCAAGCTTGCAGAAAGCCTCCATGCCGAAAAGCTGATTCTGCTGACAAATACACCGGGGCTGCTAAATAAAGATAATGAAGTACTAACCGGACTCAATGCATCACGGGTAGATGATTTAATTAAGGATGGCACTATCTTCGGTGGCATGCTTCCCAAGATACGCTGTGCTCTGGAAGCTGTGAATAATGGTGTCACCAGTTCACATATCATCGATGGACGTGTTGAACACGCGCTATTACTAGAAATATTTACCAACGAAGGCGTAGGTACGCTCATAAAAAAATAGTGAATTATTAATATGTCAGACTCATCACAAAAACCGTCCCGTCGTCAGCAGATTTTACATACCCTGGCACAAGAGCTGGAGAACAGCCCTGGACAACGAATTACTACTGCATCTCTGGCAAAAGCCGAGGGGGTCTCGGAAGCAGCGCTTTATCGTCATTTTCCCAGCAAGGCGAAAATGTTTGAAGGTCTGATAGAGTTTATAGAAGAGACCATATTCGGACTCTATTCAAAAATCATCACCGAGATCCCTACATCAAAAGAACGTTGTGAAAAGATGCTAATAGTACTACTCACCTTTGCCGAAAAAAATCCAGGATTAACCCGTATTCTGGTAGGAGATGCTCTCACCGGCGAAACCGAGAGATTACGCATTCGGGTAGTACAGTTCTTTGACCGTACCGAAACCCAGTTTAAGCAGGTATTACGTGAAGGAAACCTTGCGAATGAATTACAACGGGAGCTCAATATTAATGCGTCTGCAAATGTCATGCTGGCTATCGCCGAAGGGCGAATGAACCAATATGTGCGCTCCCAATTCAAGCAAATGCCAACCTCTGAATGGAAAGGCCAATGGCAATTAATCTCAAAGGTTATCTTTAACTAAAAAAGGCCCTTGCAGGCCTTTTACCATGCCTAGTGAATACCTTTAAGCTGAATAAAACGCTTGTAATCTTCCTTGGTTTTTTCGAACAGTTCGACCTTCTCTTTCTCTTTAGCAGCAATGTATTCATGCTTGCTCTCTATCTGTTCTTCAATAGCATTGATAGAGTTAACAATATCGATGGGCACTTGCTGGCCTTTACGATCAATGTTTGCTGCCTTTTTGCGTTCATAAGAGAGAGTATTCTTTAGCTTGGAGATAGATGTTTTTGCCAGTTCAATATATCCGTCAATAACCGCAGTTTTTCGATCGCGCGCATCAAGGATCTCTTCTGGGCGAATATAGGTTGCGATTAACACCCTATCATAGGCCTGCTGTTTTAAGCGCTGCTGCTCACGCTCCTTCTCCAGCTCTTTTTGCCGTATCCGCTCTTCCCTTGCTGCCTGGACCTCATCATCCGTTTTTGCCCGTTGCTGTACATCTTTTTTTACACCACGGCTGCTATAGGTACTAGATTGTTGCTGGGCGTATTCTGGTGGCACAGTATTGCCACATTCACGAATACCTTCATTATTGGTCCAGCATTTGTATCCTGCCAACACATTGGAAGAAAACAATATAAAACCTGTCATTGAGAGAATTATTGCGAACTGCTTAATCATTACAACCCCATCTATTCAAAACAATATGACCTGCACCATTAGAATCAGTACGTCATACAATGAATCAAGTATACTGTGTACAAATAATAAACAATACCTATTCATGGATTATAGCGAACACCTCATACTTTTCATTGTTCGTTTGGCCATGCAAAGCATTTACCGATTTTACTGATAATTCATTCACTTTACACAGCAGTTTGCAAACCAATACCATGACAAGCCACGTCATTTAATGAGATCATCTCTCGTCTCAAAATAAGAAAACTTTAACAGGTAGAAAAATGCGAGTAATAAGCGCCAATGTAAACGGCATTCGAGCCGCAGCACGCAAAGGTTTTTTTGAATGGCTTATCACAACTGATGCCGATGTAGTCTGTATTCAGGAAACCAAGGCACAAATCGATCAACTCGATGAGAGTGAACACTTTCCCAAAGGTTATTACGCCTATCACTATGATGCCGAAAAGAAGGGTTATAGCGGAGTAGCAATTTACAGCAAAGTGGAGCCAGATAAGGTGATTTATGGATTAGGTGAAGGCTTTGAGGATATGGATAGCGAAGGCCGTTATATACAGGCCGACTTTGGAAAGCTCAGTGTGGCCTCCCTCTACCTGCCCTCCGGCTCATCCAAGGAAGAGCGCCAACTGGTCAAATACAGCTTTATGGAGCGCTTTGAACAAATCATGAAGGCGATGAAGCGTAAACGTAGAGAGTTCATCCTTTGTGGTGACTGGAACATTGTTCATAAAGAGATCGACATCAAGAACTTTAAATCCAACCAGAAAAACTCCGGCTGTCTACCCGAAGAGCGGGCATGGCTGGACAAGCTGTTTGGCTCGATGGGATGGGTGGATGCATTTCGCGTAGTGAATCAGGAACCCCATCAATACACCTGGTGGTCTAACCGTGGGCAGGCATGGGCGAATAATGTGGGATGGCGGATTGATTATCAGGTGATCACACCAGGGTTGAGGGAACTGGTGACAGGAGCGGAGATCTATAAGGATGAGAGGTTTTCGGATCATTCGCCGTTGATTATAGATTATGACTATCCTCTTTAGGTTATTGGCATTTTCTGGATGTGATGTATACTAGTGATGTATGCTTGGTATTAGAGGTACAGCACTATGCACCGTACACAAATCTATTTTGATGAATCATTTTACGAAGAGATAAAACAGGCTGCTGCACGCATGAACATCTCAGTATCAGCCTATATCCGAACGGTATTGAAAAAAAATATCGAATTGGAAAAAAATGGTGATGTCGATTTCTCAGACTTTGCTGGCATGTGGCAGGACAGTGATGTCACCTTGGAAGAGATCAGGAAAAAGGCCTGGGGATGATCGTCCTCGATACCAATATCCTGATTGAGATCCTCAAAAACAATCAGAAGATCATCAAAAAGGTAACTGCACTTCAACCTCCACTCCATATCTCATCCATCTCTGCAATGGAGTTAATCTATGGCGCTCGTAACAATGAAGAGGTAAAGCTCCTTAACGCATTTATCAGCAAATTCAGCGTTATTCACCTAGATGAGAAGATCTCACAACGCGCTTTGGGATTAATCAATAAATATGCGAAGAGCCATAATCTGGATATTCCAGATGCGCTGATAGCGGCAACGTCCCTACATAATAGTAATGAGCTGTTTACCCTGAATACCAAAGACTTTAAGTTTATTGAAGGCATTCAGCTATTGTAGAGATGTAATGTTCCGCTCTTCTTGAGATCCTTCAAATAATTAACTTCATCGCGGAAGAGCGTGTCCCTTTTCTTTGCTCACCCAAAGAAAAGAGACGAAAAGAAATGGTGCCCTACTGACTCACCCTATCGGGTGCCTTCGCTTCTCGCTCCAGTCTGGTACGACAGATGAGACATCCTGACTCAACTGTCGTATTGCGCACCTCCTGTGCGCAACCCTTCGGGCAACTCCTCCTTCCACTGCGATGCTCAGTGAGTCAGAAGGTTAAGTTTAAAACTGATGTTTACGAATATCACCATCCTGAAGCCCAATGTTAGATATCTTTGTAAAGTCATCAAAACCACAATTTTCACAACGAAGATGAAAAGCAAGTGTAAAACCTTCTATAGCTTTCTTTTTGTAGAATTTGTTGTATTTATTATCTTTTTCACGAACTCTTACTTCATACTCTAAGACTCTTAAAATCTGTTTTCCTTCACATTTCGGACAGATAAAATAGATTCCCCCGGCTAAAGCCGGGGTTCTTACCGTTACAGCTCCATCCGGAGCTGACCTGAATCCTTTTGCCCCTGATGCTCAACATATCGCTGGATGATTTCCTCATCTATACCGACGCTACTTACGAAGTAGCCAGTCGACCATACGACATTCTCTTTCCAATACACTTTCGATAACCATTTAAATGTCTTTCTCATATGAGAAGCCGATTGGCCTTTCATATACCCCATGACATCTGCTATCGCATACTTTGGTGGTATTACTATAACCATATGCATATGGTCTCTATCACAGCCAATCGTCTTTATCATCACGCCTGGCATACTTCGTAGCAGCTTCGGTAACACTACTTTCAAGTAATCGACGACAAAAGGCTTCAGGATCTGCCGTCTGTATTTGGTCACCCATATCACGTGGTACTGTAATTTGTAGACACTATGTGATGTAAAGAATACGTCCATCTACACAGCATACAGACGGCAGGCTCATTCATCCACGGGTAAACCCGTGGTGTTCTGCCGCTTCGCGGCCGCGTGCATAAAAGTAATCAGTTTGGCAGGTTTCGCCTCTCAGTTTTCCTTCTGTTACATCATCGGAACCGTGATATACCTTTCCATTGTTGAATTTTTTATTTGTCATTTATTATTATCTCATCTCATAGAGTCATTATCTAATTGCCAAGTTGGAACGATCTCCTCATCAACTAACACAGGCGGATAACCCTCATTCATAATTATTTGTTCGGCTAGATATGTATCGTGTTTTTCACGATACTCTTCGTCACTCATGTCTAACTCTAAAAATGTCCAGCCTGATAAATACATATTTGCGTATGATTTTACCTTTTCTCTAATATTCTCATCACTGGTATCAAAATATATCTTTCTTGCAGCTAAACGATACGTCATATTTGTAAATTCTATTTTTTCACCAGTTGCTTCGAATTTAGCCCTACTTGATCTTTCAGCGAGGCTACCTAGAGCAAATATCAATCCGATTATTATCGTAGTCCACCCAATAAACATAACTAAACCATCCATTCCATGCCTCCTTTCATATTCGCATCAAGTTGTTAATCTAAATCCATAATAATGAGAGTTTTTATAACAGTCACCATAAAAGATGATTGTATTAACTGAAGGTAGTTGATGTTGTTTTATTAGCTACCTGTTACGTGGGTAATCCCTTGATTTACCTAAACTAACAGATCATGCAATTCCGGCAAACTCCATTTCCCCTTCTGACTCACTGAGCATCGCAGTGGAAGGAGGATTTGCCCGAAGGGTTGCGCACAGGAGGTGCGCAATACGACAGTTGAGTCAGGATGGCTCATCTGTCGTACCCGACTGAAGCGAGAAGCGAGGGCACCCGATAGGGTGAGTCAGTGGGGCACCCTTTCTTTTCGTCCCTTTTCTTTGGGTGAGCAAAGAAAAGGGACACGCTCTTCCGCGATGAAGTTAATTATTTGAAGGATCTCAAGAAGAGTGGAAACAACTGGATATCATAATTTAACCTCATCGTAGGGGCGCGAAAGCCCCGCTCAATTCATCATCGCGAAGCGATACAAATACTCGATTCCTGTTTATCGAGAAACACAAAAAAGTTTAATGTTATGGTTATTCCATTAACTCAAACAGACAACAACCCAAAGATGAAAACAATATTCACCCTGCTCCTCTCACTCCTGTACATCAGCACTGCATCCGCCGATCAACGCTTTACAGATATTCCATTGGGTTCAGCCTGCAAGAAAATCCTACAGATTGAAACCAGCCTGGGATCAAAAATTACTAAGGGTGACATCAACACCATCAGCCACTTTACCGGAACACTTAACGGCATGGAGCCATCAATTGTTTATCATTGCGAACAGGGAAAGGTGAGTAAACATAAAATCATCCTATCGACCAAAACCGAGAAAGAGGCCTACCGTATTGCCAATGTCCAGAGTGCTGAACTTAAGAAAACCCTCGGTGAACCGATTCATGACGGCTTTAACCTAAGACTGGCACGCAGTATACGACTTGGTGTGATGGGTGGCGATATGGATTACCTGACGTCAGTCGTAGTATGGGGTAAGGCAGAAAAGGATGCGATACTGGTAATAAAAAAGACAAAAGAGAACCTTTGGGAGATCACAATCTCCAGAGGCAATTCTAAAATGGAATATATCTTAAACTCTTAACTATTCAGGTGATGCCTACTCTGTCAACCAGGTTACCGACAACTACTGGACTCACGACACAGCTTATTTCCATCAAAACTTAAACAGCCAGGATCGTTAATTTGTCTAAACTCAATATTACGACTCTGACCCTGAGGAATCCCCACGAAATAGTCAATCCGATCAATTAGTT
>RRYU01022505.1_pt1 | contig 45431 bp, 35 predicted proteins | sample 2162651 | NCBI WGS metagenome assembly RRYU01 (sample SAMN10267283, study PRJNA491782) | microbial mat metagenome | isolation source: biomat in the production well | place: Japan: Minami-Kanto gas field, natural gas well KTG3 | collected 2017-06
GGGGGGGTTCCTGATGGCCGAGCTGACCGGAATGCCTTATTCCCAGATCATGCTCCTGTCGGTCGGCCCCGCCTTGCTGTATTTCCTGTCGGTCTTTTTCATGGTCCATTTCGAGGCCAAGAAGCAGGGTCTGGTGGGCATCCAGGGGGAGGAGATCCCCCATTGGAAGCAGGTTCTCAAGGGCGGCTGGTTCTATGCCTTGCCACTGGTCATCATCACTGCGCTCATGCTCATGGGCCGCTCGCCGGGCAACGCCGCCTTCTGGGCAACACTGTCCTGCATCCTGGTGAGCTGGGCTCACCCGAGCACCCGCATGGGACCGCGGGCAATCTGGGAGGCGATTCAACTGGGTGCGCGCAATACCCTGATCATCGGGGCGACCCTGGGTGTCATCGGGGTGATCGTCGGCGTCATCTCACTGACCGGGATGGGGCTCAAGTTCTCAGACCTGGTCATCTCGATGGCGGGCGACAGTCTCTTCCTGGCCCTGGTGCTGATCGCGATCGCATCCTTGGTGCTCGGCATGGGCGTGCCGGTGACCGCAGCCTACCTGATCGTTGCGGTGCTCGCGGTACCGGCACTCGGCAACTATGGTGTCGCGGCCATCGCGGCGCACATGATCGTCTATTGGCTGTCGCAGGACTCCAACATTACGCCACCTGTCTGTGTCGCGGCTTATGCAGGGGCGGCCATTGCGGGGTCGGATCCATGGAAGACGGGCTGGACCGCGTTCCGCTTCGCCAAGATGCTATACGTGATGCCTCTCCTGTTCGCCTACGTTCCCGCGATCCTTCTGGACGGAACCGCATGGGAGATCTTCAGCGCATTCTTCTCGGCGACCTTGGGGACGATCGCGTTCGGAGCCTTTGCAATGGGCTTTCTGCGCCGCCGCACAAGTCTCTACGAATGGGTGCTCTTGGGAGTCGGGACCTTCCTGCTCTACTGGCCCAACTTCACCACGGATGCACTGGGCCTGGCGGTGGTCGCACTGGTCTGGTGGCTGCAACGCGACGCCAAGGCGACGCCCTTGAGCCCAGTCGCGAGCGCATGAATCAGATGAGCGGCAGCATGCTTAGCAACGCAGCCCTATTCTGAATTCCTTATCGCGCATTCGCCGTATAGAGTCTTGTTCTGTATGCTGAAACGAGAGGCGACTTCAAATGGCTGACATCAAAACCCTGCTCTATGCGACCGATTTTTCGAAAGGCTCGGCGCGTGCCTCCGATCTCGCGCGTTCGCTTGCCGAGACCTGCGGCGCATCCATGACACTGCTGCATGTCATCACCGAGCTGTCGGATCGTCACGCCCGGATGGTGTCGGCAGAGGTCTACGAGAAGCTCGCTCAACAGATCGAAGCACAGGCCGTGAAGGACATGAGCAAGTTTCGTGATCGCTATTTCAAGGACATGCCGGTCAGGACCGAGATCGCGATCGGTAAGAGTCATGAGGAGATCATCAGGCAAGCGAAGAAGATCAGAGCCGATCTCATCCTGATGGGGACCCATGGACGGGCAGGTATCGAAAAGATGCTGATGGGGTCGACCGCGGAAAAGGTGGTTCGCAGCTCACCCATTCCCGTGTTGACCGTGAGGGAGTAAGGTTTCGCCGACAGACACACGGCGACCGAGAGGCGCTCGAACCGACTGATCGACGGACGGATGATCGGCCCCTTGTCTGAAGGAGTCAGCACCGCAGGGGTGTCTCAAGTCGCCGCTGAGTGACTGCCAGCCAAACAGGGCGGGGCATCGATCCCGTCATAACAAGCCGTGCCACACTACGAGGAAACAATCGATGATCAAGACTCAGAGATTCAAGTCCACCACCCTGGCGGGACTGGCCGCGGCGGCGATGACGGCGGCCGTCATCGCCGCCGCGCCGATCGCCAACGCCACGGTCGAGCGACTCGCCTTCTCCGGCGGTCCCGACGGAGGCACCTTCCAGTTCTTCTCCAACGGGATTGCGACGCTCCTCTCACGCCATATCGAAGGCGTGGACGTCTCCAACATGGCCTCGGCCGGATCGGTCGAGAACCTCCGCCGGGTCAATTCACGCGATGCCGACTTCGGGATCGTCTACTCGGGCGATCTCTATCTCGGAATCAAAGGCCAACTGACCAACGATCCCACCCAGTATCGCAACGTACGCGCGGTCTCCTTCCTCTATGGTGCGCCGGCACACCTGTTGGTCCTGGAGGGCTCCGGAATCACAGACGTCGCTCAATTGGCCGACAAACGCGTCGCCGTCGGACCGGCCGGCTCGGGTGCCGCCGCATCGGCCCAGCGTTTCTTCGAGAGCCTCGGACTCTGGGACAAGATCCGTCCGCAGTTCATCGGCTACAACCAGGGCGCCTCGGCCTTGGGTGACCGCCAGATCGATGCACTCTGGGTCTTTGCGGGCTTCCCGAACGCCTCCGTGATCCAGGCGGCCACCAGCAACAAGGTCCGTCTGCTCCAGGTCTACGAGGCCGCTCAGAAAGGGACCCTGCCGCAGGATCATCCCTACTACGTCAAGGTGACCATCCCGGCCGGAACCTATCCGGGCGTGGACTATGACGTCGATACGATCTCGGACGGTGCGCTCTGGGTCGCTGGTCGCCATGTCTCGGATGACCTCATGTATCAGGCTGTCAGCAAGGTCTATTCCGAAGAGGGTCTGGCCTTTATGCATAGCGTCTCTCAGGCGGCGACCGCCATGAGTCTGGAGAGCGGGCTCGAAGGCGTCGTCACCGAGGTTCATGCCGGGGCCTCGAGGTTCTGGGCCGAGAACGGCAAGACCCTTTGACGGGCGACCGGGGATAAACCGCAAGCGCTGCTGCTCGCCTCGGGCGTTCCGCTCGGGATGCCCGAGGCGCGGGTCGGGAGTTGGATCCGATGGGGTTCCACGGTAACCCTGTTAAGTGTATGGTTACACCCCGTGACCCTGTCACGAAGTCGTCGAGCCGATCCTGACCTCGGGTTGTGCCTGTGGGCCAGCGTCGACCATTCATCCAACCATCACTGCCTGAGGTACCACTTATGGAGCTCGCCAAGAATATCGGTGAATACGATCGTAAGATTCGCTTTGTCGCCGGCATCCTGATCGCCCTTTGGGGTGTTTACGCGCAAAGCTGGCTCGGGCTCATCGGCCTTGTCCTTCTCGTCACGGCCTACATGCGCACATGCCCGGCCTACAGCATCCTGAAGATGGATACCCTCGAGAAGAAATAGTCCCAGCCAGCGACGAGACCTTCAAGTCGTCGCAGTTACTGCGCGCCGTGTTGTCACGGCGCCTCCCCCTTCCCGGGCCAGGCGGCATCACCCCGCGACCAAACCCAGCCAATCCAGCAACGAGGGCAAGAGCGCGGCCGTCAAGAAGGCCGAAAGCGCCATCGCCAGCCCGGAAAAGGCACCCATCGTCGGACTCACCTGAAACGCGCGAGCAGTGCCGATGCCATGCGAGGTCGCACCCATGGCGATACCCTTCACCGCATCGTCGCGAATCCGCAGGAGTCGCAACACTGCGGTGCCGAAGATCGCGCCGACGATGCCTGTGCTCACCACCAGGACCGCCGTGAGCGATGGGATCCCCCCGAGCTTTTCGGAGATCCCCATCGCCACGGGTGCCGTCACGGACTTTGGGGCCAGAGACACCTGGGTCGCCACATCGGCACCGAGCCAGGCGGATAGCCCGATGGCGCTGAGGCTCGCGGTCAGCACACCAGCGGCCAAGGCGACACCGATCGGCAGCGCCAAGGCGCCGAGACGCGCGCGCTGCCGATAAAGAGGAATGGCGAGAGCAACGGTCGCCGGCCCCAACAGGAAATGGACGAATTGGGCCCCATCGAAATAAACGCCATAGGGGGTGTCCGTCAGGGCCAGGATCCCGATCAGCAAGGTCACCGCAACTGCGACAGGATTGAGGAGCGGACTGCCGCCTCCAAAGCGGTAAAGCCGGTCGGCCAGCAGATAGCAGACCAGGGTCGCCGACAGCCAGAGAAGCGGCGAGGCGGCGAGGTAGACCCAGATCTCGGTCAAAGGCGTCTCCGTCATTGGCCTTTCCCCCTGCGGCGTATCGAGCCCGCTGACAGGAGGCGCTGCGCCCCCGTCATCGCCAGGGCGGTCACGGCCAGGGTCACCAGGGTCCCGACGAGGAGCGCGGCTGCGATGGCCAGCCACTGGCCCTGAATCCGTTCCCAGTGAAGCATCACACCGACCCCGGCCGGGACGAACAAGAGTGAGAAATGCGCAAGCAGGGCATCGGCCGTGCGGCCAACCTCATCCGAGATGCCGCCTCGCAGGAAGAGCAGGCCGAGCAAAAGCAGCATCCCAAGAACAGGTCCAGGGATCGGCAGTCCGGTGAAGAGCACCAAGGTCTCACCGGCAAGTTGGCAGAGCAGGATCAGGGTGATGGCTTGGAGCATCGGGTGAACCCAAGAAGGAGCATCGGAAGGGCTGGTCCCAGCACTGCCGGACGAAAGCCTGATGAACACACCAAAGGCTCAACCATGCAGCGCACCCACCACCCGGGCGCGCAGGTTCCGGCGAGGCGGCGCCGACGGGCAGCAGCTCACTCGGGCGTCAGTCTTGGCCGGGGCACGCATACCGAGCACGCGCGCTCGGCATCAATCTCCTGTCGACGCCTACTCACTCAGCCGGGCTGGATCGGAAAGCCGGTCCTGGGGCCCATCTCGAAGCGGTCACGGTTGAAGAGCGGCGGCCCCTGCATATAGACGGTCACCAGCTTCGCAAGCGACTCGAGCGCATCGAAATGGATGCGCTCGTAGCCGTGCGAGGCATCGACCCCGAAGGTCACAAGCGCCGTTCGGACATCGTTGCCCGCAGTCAGGGCCGCGGCGCTGTCTGATCGATAGTACTTGAAGACGTCGCGTTGGTGGGCGATCCCGAATTCCTGACAGAGCTGGATGATCCGATGGGTCAGGTGATAGTCGAAGGGACCGACCTCGTCCGCCATGGCGATGGTGACGCCGAACTCGCTCGAATTCTGCCCTGGGGCCGTGGTGCCGTTGTCGATGGTCAGCATCTCGGCGACGTCCTGCTGGAGCGCGGCCGATGCGCCGAAGCCGACTTCCTCGGAGATGGTGAAGAGCGGATGACAATCCACCGGGAGATCGACCCCAGCGCGTCGCACCGCGTCGATCGCCGCGAGCAGGACAGCGGTCCCGGCCTTGTCGTCGAGATGACGGGAGTTGATGAAACCCGTATCCGTGATCTCCGGACTGGTATCGATGGCCAGAAAATCGCCGACATGCACACCCAGACGCAACAGGTCCTCGAGGTTGCCGACGCGGGCATCGATCCGAAACTCGACGAAGTCCCATCCGCCGGGCTGGTTATCGATCTCGGGCGCGAAGGTGTGTCCCGATGCCTTCAGCGGCAGGATGGTGCCGCGCCATTGGCAGGTGTCGGTGAAGAGTGTCGCACGCGCACCCTCGGCGAATCGCGCGTTCCAGTGGCCGACCGGGACCAGTTGCAGACGTCCGTTGTCCTTGAGCGACTTCACCATGGCACCAAGCGTGTCGATGTGGGCGACGATGGCTCGGTCGGGCTGAGAAACATCCCCCTTGAGGGTCCCACGGATCGCCCCACGCCGGGTGAGCTCGAAGGGAACCTCGAGCCGCTCCAACTCTTCGCAGACCAGATGAACGACACGATCCGTATAGCCGGACGGGCTAGGCGTGTGCAGGAGCTTCAGCAGGATCCTGGTCAGATATCCCATGTCGATGGCGGGTGGCGTCACAACGACTACTCCCGGGCGGCAGTCTGGGGAAACAGTAGATCAACGAAACGTTCTGCGGTCGGCTGGGGCTCGTGATTTGCCAGACCGGGACGTTCGTTGGCCTCGATGATCACATAATCGTCGCCGCGAACCGAAGGCACAAGGAAATCGAGACCCGTCACCGGGATCGCCAACGCCCGTGCCGCTGCAACCGCAGCTTCGGCGAGCGCCGGATGAAGCTCCGAGGTGACGTCGTGGATCGTCCCTCCAGTATGGAGATTCGCGGTCTTACGGACCTGCAGCACCTCACCCTCCGGCAGGATAGCCTCCATGTCGTAACCGGCCGCTTGGACGCAGCGTCGGGTCTCGTCATCCATCGGAATCGAGCTCTCGCCACCGGTCGCGGCCCGTCGCCGCCTGCTCTTCGTCTGGATCAGGTCGCGGACGCTGTGCTGACCCGTTCCGATCACCTCGGCCGGTCGCCGGAGGGCAGCAGCAACCACCTTGTCCGCGATCACGACGATACGGAGGTCGTCGCCGGCTACGAACTCCTCCAGGATCACCTTATCGCAGACCCGTCGCGCGGCGGCGATGGCCCGCTCCAGGGTCTCCGGATCGCGCACGTCGACGCTGATCCCTGCACCTTGCTCGCCTCGCGCCGGCTTGACCACCAGGCGCCCAAGCTTGGAAAGAAACGCCTCGGCCTGATCGAGCGCCTCGAACCGAGTCTGCTCCGGAACACGCAAACCGGCGTTTCGCAATAACCGATGGGTCACGGCTTTGTCGTCGCAGCGACTCATGGCCACGGCGCTGGTGAGCTCGCTCAGGCTCTCACGGCAGACGATGCGACGCCCACCGAGCACCAGGGCGAAATAGCCGCCCTCGACATCCAGGACCTCGATGCCGATCCCGCGCCGCCGTGCCTCGTTGACGATGATCATGGCATAGGGATTGAGTCCCGCCTCTGGCTGCTGGCCCATGAACAGCGGCTCGTTATAGGCGTTCTTGTTTTTGAGGGCAAAGGCCGGGATCCGTTCGAACCCAAGCTTGCGATAGAGCCGAATGGCCTGGGTATTGTCATGGATCACCGAGAGATCCAGGAATCCGCGTCCGCGCGCTTGATAGTACTCGATCACCTGGCGAACCAGGGCGTCACCCACGCCGGGATAAGGTGCCTGGGCATCCACCGCAAGCGCCCAAAGGCTGGCGCCGTTCTCCGGGTCGCCGAAGGCCGCGACATGGTCGACTCCGTTGACGGCCCCGACGATGAGACCGTCCTGATCGTCCTCCGCCACCCAATAGGTCACGACCTTGGAGGTCCTGTGATCCCAGATGAACTCCGCGCTCGGTGGAACCATTCGGCGCATGACATAGAGGCGATGCATCGCCTCGGCGTCCGTCCGGCTGTTGAGCAGACGAACATGAAACCCCTTCGGACGACGACGCGAGCAGTGATAACGTTCGAGCCACAGCCTGAAGGTATGAGACGGATCCAGAAAGAGGTCCTGAGGCGCGTAGGACAGCACCACATGTGGGTCGCTCAGATAGAGCGCCACATCACGCATCCCGCGGCGCTCCTGTTGGAGCGTTTCCGCAAGGACCTTGGGGTCGGTAAAGGTCTGACCGAAGAGCAGGCGCCCCCAACCGCAGTCAACGATCGCTGGCTCATCGATCGCGTGATCGGCACGCGGCTGCCGATCCCAGTTCTTGAGCGACGGGGCACGGCTGCGCTCCAGGCGATGACGCATGCGTTCTCTGGTCATCGGCGTCAGACCCCTTGCTCTTGAAGCCACATCTCCAAGAGGGCGACTTGCCAGAGCTTGGATCCGCGAAGCGGGGTCAAATGGTCATCCGGGGCCGCCAGCAACTCATCCACATAGGTCGCCTGGAAGAGCGCACGCTCGCGGGCGCGCGGAGAGTGCAACAGATCGCGCACGGTGGCCAGCACCTCGCCACGCAGGTATTTGAGCGCGGGCACCGGGAAGTAACCCTTTGGCCGATCGATGACAGCGCTCGGGATGAGGCGCCGACCGATCGCTTTGAGGACACACTTACCCTCGTCGCACAACTTGTGACGGTCGGGCATACGCGCAGCCAGCTCGACGAGCTCGTGGTCCAGGAAGGGCACACGCGCCTCAAGCCCCCAGGCCATCGTCATGTTGTCGACCCGCTTGACCGGATCGTCCACCAGCATGATCTGTTGGTCGATCCGTAGGGCCTTGTCCACCGGCGCATCGGCACCGGGACGCGCAAAGTGTCGGGCGATGAAGGCACGACTCTCGTCCGCAGCATGGAATCGGGGATCGACCGCGCGGCGGAACTCATCGTCGGCTCGATCGCAGAAGGCTTGGGCGTAGTCGCCGACCGGATCCCTGCTGCCGACCATCGGGGGATACCAGTGATAGCCGGCAAAGACCTCGTCGGCCCCCTGACCGCTCTGGACCACCTTGACGTGCTTGGCGACCTCTTGGGAGAGCAGAAAGAAGCCGATGACGTCATGGCTGACCATGGGCTCGGCCATGGCGCGCACACATTTTGGCAATTCCGGCAGGAGACGCGAGGCCGAGTCGACACGGATCTTGTGGTGACGTGTCCCGAAGGTGTCTGCAATGATGTCGGAGTACTGGAACTCGTCCCCGACCTCGGACCCGACCGTCTCGAAACCGACCGAGAAGGTGTTGATCCCGCGCTGGCCCTGCTCAGCCAAGAGCGCCACGATGAGGCTGGAATCGAGTCCGCCGGACAGGAGCACACCCACATCCACATCCGCCACCAGACGGCGAGCGACGGCCGTGCGCAGTGCCGCCAGTGTGAGGTCCTGCCAATCCTCGAAGGACAGGTCCTGCTCCTCCGGGGCTGGCGCGAAGTTGAGATCCCAGTAAGAACGATCAGTCTGGCGCCCGTCGGGCTCAATGGTCCGGATCGTTGCGGGCGGGAGCTTACGCACACCGCTCAGGATGGTATGGGGCGCGGGCACGACGGCATGGAAGTGCATGTAATAGTGCAGTGCCACCGGGTCGATGTCGGTCGAGACCCCGCCGCCCGCGATCAAGGCCGGGAGGGTCGAGGCAAAACGCAGCCCGCCTTGCACGTCGGCGTAATACAGGGGCTTGATCCCAAGCCGATCCCGAACCAGGGTCAGACGACCTGAATCCCGCTCGGCGATCGCGAAGGCGAACATTCCGTGGAAACGATCGACACAGGCGTCACCCCAGGCATGAAATGCCTTGAGGACCACCTCCGTGTCACCGTGCGAGAAGAATCGATAACCCCGCCCTTCCAACTCGGCGCGCAGCTCCTTGTAGTTGTAGATGCAACCATTGAAAGCGATCGAGAGACCAAGCTCACTGTCGACCATGGGCTGGGCGGCATGGTTGCTGAGATCGATGATGGAGAGCCGCCGATGGGCGAGCGCGATCGGCCCCTGCTGCCAGACACCGTCTCCGTCAGGGCCACGGGGGATGATGGCCGCGCTCATGGCGCTCAAGGCGCCCAGGTCGATCGGGCGATCGTCGAAGCGGATCTCACCGCAGAGTCCACACATGGAGGCTTCTCCTGATGATGCCGGGCGGTCGAGCAGCGGAGGGGCTCGGTGACACCCGGCGATGGGCGGCGCGCGTGACCCTGGCTCGACCGGCGCGCCTGGTTGGAGCAAATCGATTTGGTGTTACCCGCGTCCAGAGTAAGCGGTCAGGTTTAGCTTCAGGGGTCCGCCCGGAGGAATCCGACGGCTCGATGCTGGACGGGCTTCGTGGGTTGGGTGGGTTTGGAGGAGGATTAAGGGTCAGAGCCCACGGATGAGCGCGAGATGCAGGGGCAAAGACGTCTGAAGGCGAGAAGTGGGCGGTCTGATTCGATCGGCTGTTTGGGCATGGCCTTTCGTCCGCGGATCTGGAAATTCACGATCATGACACCGAGATGGTACTCAATGTGGCGCCATCTGGCCAGTTTGGCGGCCAGCCATCCCGATCGGCGAGGTCTCTCGATTCCATTTTGAGTCCAACAACCCCACCTACCGTTCAGGGCTTGCTCAAGTCAAAAGCCGGCAGATAACCGGTTTTCCAAAGAACCATTTAGGCAAAATCATGGCAGAGAAACCAAAACTTACGCAGGTCTTTGCGCACAGCCACTATGCCGGAAGCTTGGAGGCCGAGTCCGAGGACGAGGTCTATGACGAGCGCAAAGAGGCATTGGTCAAGAGCATGCTCTCCGAGATCGGTGAGGATCCGAGTCGCGAAGGTCTGCGCCGCACACCCTTGAGGGTCGCCAAGGCAATGGACTTCCTCACGAGTGGTTACAGCATGTCCGCCGAGGACATCATCAAGAAAGCCGTCTTCGAGGAAGACGTCAAGGAGATGGTGATCGTGCGGGAGATCGAGTTCTACTCGATGTGCGAGCATCATATGCTGCCCTTCTTCGGTCACGCCCACGTCGGCTATCTTCCGAATGGCAGGGTGGTCGGCCTCAGCAAGATCGCCCGGGTGGTCGACGTCTTCGCCCGTCGCTTACAGGTACAGGAGCGACTCACCAGTCAGGTGGCCGATTCACTGATGGAGCACCTGGGTGCACATGGGGTTGCAGTGGTCATGGAGGCCAGCCATACCTGCATGATGATGCGCGGAGTCCAGAAGCAGCGCAGCTCAACCGTCACCAGCGCCATGCGCGGTGCCTTCGAGACGGACCCACGCACCCGCTCCGAGTTCATGGCCTTCATCAAAAGCTGAGCTGGAGGTCTGACGATCCAGCCCGCATGGCTCAAGCGCAGCCGCGTGGCCTGGATATAGCACAACGGCGAAGCTGGATATGGCCCCAGCCGTGTAGCCTGCCTGGATAAAGCGCTGCCCGCAGGCGTAGCCTGGATGGAGCGCAGCGGAATCCAGGTTCCCCCAGCGAGCCCCGTGGTTTGCTCCCTGGATTCCGCTGCGCTCCATCCAGGCTACGAGCAGTTCAGTCAGCGAGCTCGGTGGTTTGCTCCCTGGATTCCGCTGCGCTCCATACAGGCTACGAACAGTTCAGTCAGCGAGCTCGGTGGTTTGCTCCCTGGATTCCGCTGCGCTTTATCCAGGCTACGAGCAGTTCAGCCAGCGAGCTCGGAGATTTGCTTCTATTAGATTACGAGCTGAGAGCTGCGAGCTGGCTTCAGCTCAGCTCACCAAACCCGGATTCACCGAAGGGCAATGGATCGGTCGCCCAGTCTGGCGTGAGCCATCCTCTATGAACATACCGATGAAATGACGAATAGGGCCAGTCGGCCACCCTCGTGACCCAACCGTGTTTGACAGGGTTGAAGTGGATGTAGTTGACATGGGTCTCCAGATCGCGCTCGTCGCGTATGCTGTGCTCCCAGAACCGTCGCCGCCAGAGCCGATACTCGCCACGGTGATCCTTCACCAGGCGCAGACCACCCTTGACCAGTCTGTGTGTGAATTTGGCCTTGATGGCCTTCCAGCGTCTGGAATAGTCCGCATCCTGCTCCGGGAGCGTCATCACGGAATGAAGATGCTCGGGTAGCACGACGATCGCGATGATCTCGAACGGATTGGCTTCACGGACATCACGGAAGGCATCCCGGAGCAACCCGATGTGGTCCGTCAAGATCGAGGACCGACGGTCCCGCAAAGTGACGGTGAAGAAGTAGGTTCCACCCGGAACATAGTGGCGTCGGAAAGCAACCATGATCGGACCTGACTGAAAATGTCGACGGCACGCTCGAGGCTGACGAGCTCGCTTTAATGAAACCTAGCGCCGTAGCCTGGATGGAGCACATCCCCGTAGCCTGGATGAAGCGTAGCGGAATCCAGGTTCACCCAGCGAGCCCAGTGGTTTGCACCCTGGATTCCGCTGCGCTTCATCCGGGCTACGAGCAGTTCAGTCAGCGATCTCGGTGGTTTGCTTCCTGGATTGCGCTGCGCTTCATCCAGGCTACGCGTAGTTTTGCCAGCGCGCTCAGCGGGTTGCTTCCTGGATTCCGCTGCGCTCCATCCAGGCTACGGGGGTGTGCTTCATCCAGGCTAGGGCGTCGAGTCGGCTCTCCCAAAAACGACGCCCGACGGGTTTTAGTTGCGGGACTTGTCGACCAGCTTCTTCTCGCGGATCCAGGGCATCATCTCGCGGAGACGCTCTCCGACTTCTTCGATCTGGTGCTCTTCGCCGAGACGGCGCATGGCCTTCATCGACGCGGCGCCTGCCTGGTTCTCCAGGATGAACTCCTTGGCGAACTGGCCATTCTGGATCTCGCCGAGGATCCGCTTCATCTCCGCCTTTGTTTCGTCGGTGATGATGCGCGGACCGCGGGTCAGGTCACCATACTCGGCCGTATTGGAGATGGAGTAGCGCATGTTCGCGATGCCGCCCTCATAGATGAGGTCGACGATCAGCTTGACCTCGTGCAGGCACTCGAAATAGGCCATCTCGGGGGCATAGCCGGCTTCCACCAGGGTCTCGAAGCCGGCCTTGATCAAAGAGGTGAGCCCGCCGCAGAGCACGACCTGCTCGCCGAAGAGGTCGGTCTCGCATTCCTCGCGGAAGTTGGTCTCGATGATGCCTGCACGCCCGCCGCCGTTGGCCGAGGCATAGGCCAGCGCGATGTCTCGGGCCTGGCCGGTGGCATCCTGGAAGACCGCAATCAGGCTGGGCACGCCCCCACCCTGGGTGTAGGTCGAGCGCACCAGATGACCGGGACCCTTGGGCGCGATCATGATGACGTCCAGGTCTTCGCGCGGCGTGATCTGACCGAAATGGATGTTGAATCCGTGTGCAAAAGCGAGCGCCGCACCCTGCTTGATGTTGGGCGCAATCTGCTCGCGATAGAGGGCGGCCTGGTGCTCGTCGGGAGCCAGGATCATGACCAGGTCGGCGCACTGCACCGCCTCCTCGATCGAGCGGACCTCGAGCCCGGCGTTGGCCGCCTTGGCCGCCGAGGCCGAGCCGGGACGCAGACCCACGACGACCGACACGCCCGATTCCTTCAGATTGTTGGCATGGGCGTGACCCTGCGATCCATATCCGATGATGGCGACCTGCTTGCCCTGGATGAGGGCGAGATCGGCGTCTTTGTCGTAGTACACGTTGATGGTCATGAGAGTGGGTCCTAGGTAGAGATGTATGAAGAGGGGTCGTCAGGAGTCAGACCGCATCCTGCAGGCCTCCACTGAGATGCCATTTGGGCACTTGAGCCGCAAATGCATAAATGAGGCACAGTGAACGGAGGCGTTTCGCCCCGAACGCGGCTCAGACCGTGAGGCCCTTGTCGCCACGCGCGATGCCGGTCGGGCCCGAGCGGACAACCTCGACGATCAGCCCTTCCGGAACCGCATCGATGAAGGCGTCGAGCTTCCTGGAGGCCCCGGTCAGCTCGATGACATAGCTGGTGTCCGTCACGTCGATGATCTTGGCGCGAAAGATCTCGGTGAGCCGCATCAGCTCCTCTCGATCCGGCCGCTCGGCGCGCACCTTGATCATCATCATCTCGCGCTCGATGTGCGGGCCCTCGGACAGGTCCAGGAGCTTCACGGTATCGATCAGCTTGTTCAACTGCTTCTTAATCTGCTCGACGACGTCGTCGTTACCCGTGGTCACCAAGGTCATGCGCGACAGGGTCGGATCGTCCGTGGGCGCGACGGTCAGGGATTCGATGTTGTAACCACGGGCAGAGAAGAGTCCGGCAACGCGCGACAGGGCGCCCGCCTCGTTCTCCAGCAGCACGGCGATGATATGTCTCATGTCTCAGGTCTCTGCGATACCCTAAAAATCCTGGAGCTGAAACCGCGTCCGGCACCAAGCCCTCGTTCTCCAGCGGGCGGCGTCCTCGAACGCAACAGCGGTTCTCACTCGGGACGCGGCTCAGGCCAGCTCGCGCTCGGACAGGCTCGGCGCCAGGTGCATCTCGTGCTGGCCCTTACCGGCGACGATCATCGGGTAGACGTTCTCGGTCGGATCCACGATGACATCCATGAACACCAGTCGATCCTTCATGGCAAAGGCCTCGGTCATCGCGGCCTCGAGGTCGGCCGGCTGATCGACGCGCATACCGACATGCCCGAAGCTCTCCGCAAGCTTCACGAAATCAGGCAGCGCATCCACATAGGAATGCGAGTACCGGCTCTCATAGAAGAACTCCTGCCACTGCCGCACCATTCCCATGTAACCGTTGTTGAGCAGGATGATCTTGACCGGTAGCCCGTATTGCAGACAGGTCGCCAACTCCTGGATGCACATGAGGATACTGGCCTCGCCCGAGACGCAGGCGACCTGGGCATCCGGAAACGCCAGTTGCACGCCCATTGCGGCCGGTAGACCGAAGCCCATGGTCCCCAGACCGCCCGAGTTGATCCAACGCCGCGGCTTGTCGAACGGATAGAACTGGGCGGCAAACATCTGGTGCTGGCCGACATCGGAGGTCAGATAGAGGTCGCCCCGGGTGACCTTATAGAGCGTCTCGACCGCATACTGGGGCTTGATGGCCGGGCTGTCTCGGTCGTACCTCAGACAATCCACCGCTTGCCACTCCGCAATCTTCGACCACCAATCGGCGACAGGCGGCGCCTCCGAGCGCGGTGCTTGCTCGCGATAGAGCCTCAACATGTCATCGAGCACGTTCCCGACCTGTCCCACGATCGGGACATGGACCTTCACGTTCTTGGAGATGGACGAGGGATCCACGTCGACATGGATGATCTTGGCGTGCGGACAGAAGTGCTCGATCTTCCCGGTGACCCGATCGTCGAAGCGGGCGCCGATTGCGATCAAGACGTCGGTCTCGTGCATCGCCATGTTTGCCTCGTAGGTACCGTGCATCCCCAGCATGCCGATGAATTGAGGGTCGGTCATCGGATAAGCGCCGAGGCCCATCAGGGTGCTGGTGATCGGGAATCCGGTGGTACGAACGAATTCGGTCAGCTGCGCCGATGCCTCTCCCAGCACCACGCCGCCCCCGGTATAGAAGATCGGGCGCTTGGCCTGACGGATGAGATCGACAGCCTTGCGGATCTGCCCCAGGTGACCCTTGAGCACCGGGTTGTAGGACCTGAGCTTGATCTCGCGCGGATACTCGTAAGGGATCTTGATGTTCGGATCCGTCACATCCTTCGGGATGTCGACGACCACGGGTCCGGGCCGACCGGTCGTCGCGATATAGAACGCCTTACGGATGGTCGTGGCGAGGTCACGAACGTCCTTGACCAGGAAATTATGCTTGACGCAGGGCCGGGTGATGCCGACCGTGTCGACTTCTTGGAATGCATCACTCCCGATCACCGGTGTCGGCACCTGACCGGTCAGGATCACCATGGGGATGGAGTCCATATAGGCGGTCGCGATCCCTGTCACCGCGTTGGTGGCCCCTGGACCCGAGGTCACGAGACAGACGCCGCACTTTCCGGTGGCCCGCGCATACCCATCAGCCGCATGCGAGGCGCCTTGCTCATGACGAACCAGGATGTGCTTGACGGCCTCCTGTCTGAAGAGGGCGTCATAGATATGCAGGACGGCTCCGCCGGGATAACCGAAGACGAACTCGACACCCTCGTCGACCAGCGCTTGGACGACGATCTCGGCGCCGCTCAGCTCGACGCCATGTCTCTCCGACCGTCCGGGCTCGGACTCATCAGGTTGCGCTTCAGTCAGTGTCACCTCGGTGACCTCCGGTCAGCTCCCTCCTGCAGAGCGGATCGGACCCATCTGCGACGGCCGACGAGGAGAAGAGGGGCCGACGGGACCCGCATCCGCTGCATCTCGATGACCGAACGCCGCGTGGTCGTCCGCCGTACAGAGTGGAAGATTAGAAAAGGTTGAAAAGCAATCGAAGTTACAGTGATCGGTGCAAGCGGTCAAGATCGCAACCTCGCATGGCACGCCCTATGCCCATGCCATTCGTGAGGATTGGGCTCGACCTCTGTGATCATCGATGACGCGATTCGCCTGCGAGCACCGCTCGACGGCAACGCATCGGGCTCAGAGACCTCGGATGCACGAGACGCCTGGAGATCCTCGATCGGTCGAGCCGGATGCATGGACCTCAGCCACTCCGGCCAGATCCCCGGACGAACCGTCGGATACGCCATCCGACACATCCATCATCGTCAGCAGCTTTTCGAGCCTCGCCTGGCTTCTTGGCGACAGGCTTGCGAATCGAACCGCGACCTGACAATGGCCGCCCTGCAGACGCTGGGCGCGAACCACCTCGACCTCGACTCCGATCTTGTGGCCTGCGGTCCAAGGGATCCCGAGGTTGTCTCATCAAGTGTTGAACAATACACTTCCCGCCTTTAAGCCGCTGTCCGACCCGCCCATGCGCACCTCCCAGTTTCCGATCCAGACCCTCAAAGAGACCCCCGCCGACGCGGAGATCACCAGTCACCGCCTGATGCTGCGGGCCGGCATGATCCGTAAGCTGGCCGCCGGACTCTACACCTGGCTGCCGATGGGACTGCGTGTCTTGCGCAAGGTCGAAGGCATCGTCCGCGATGAGATGGACCGCGCCGGTGCGCTCGAGCTTTCGATGCCCGCCGTGCAACCCGCTGAGTTGTGGCAAGAGTCGGGTCGCTGGGACCAGTATGGCCCGGAGCTGCTGCGTCTGCGCGACCGACATCAGCGCGACTTCTGCTTCGGCCCGACCCACGAGGAGATCATCACGGATCTCGCCCGCAACGAGCTGAGGAGCTACAAGCAGCTTCCGATCAATTTCTATCAGATCCAGACCAAGTTTCGCGACGAGATCCGGCCCAGGTTCGGCGTGATGCGTGCCCGCGAGTTCCTGATGAAGGACGCCTACTCCTTTCATCTGGACGATGCCTCCCTCGAAGAGACCTATCGGCAGATGCACGCAACCTACAGCAGCATCTTCAGCCGCTGCGGACTGGAATTTCGACCGGTGCAAGCCGATACCGGCAGCATCGGAGGCAATGCCTCACACGAGTTTCACGTCCTCGCGGACTCCGGCGAGGACGCGATCGCCTTCTCAGACAGCGGCGACTATGCAGCCAATGTCGAGCTGGCCGAGGCGCTTGCACCAGCGGACGCCGCTCCGGCGCCGCAGGAAACCGCGCGCATCATCGACACCCCGAACGCGCGCACCATCGCAGATCTGGTGACTCAATTCCAACAGCCGATCGAGCGCACGGTCAAGACGCTGGTCGTGGCCGCGTCCGCGGAGATCGAGGCCGACCTGGTCGCGCTGCTCGTGCGCGGCGATCAGGAGCTCAATGCCGTCAAGGCCGAGAAGCTTCCCCAGGTCGCCGCTCCACTGCGCATGGCGACGGAGGCCGAGATCCGCGAAGCCATCGGCGCCGGCCCGGGCTCGCTCGGCCCCAAGGACCTCCCCATCCCCTGCATCGCGGATCGCACCGTTGCCGTCACGAGCGATTTCAGCGCCGGAGCCAATCAGGACGGTAAGCACTGGCTCGGCCTCAACTGGGGCCGCGACCTGCCGCTCCCGGAGGTCGCCGATCTGCGCAACGTGATGGATGGCGATCCGAGCCCGGACGGCCAGGGGCATCTCAGGATCGCGCGCGGGATCGAGGTCGGCCATATCTTTCAGCTCGGACGCAAATACAGCGAGGCGATGAAGGCCACGGTGCTGGGCGAGGACGGTCGTGCAACCACGCTCACCATGGGCTGCTACGGCATCGGGGTGTCGCGAGTGGTCGCCGCCGCGATCGAGCAACATCATGACGACCGCGGGATCTGCTGGCCGGCGCCAATCGCACCCTTCGAGGTCGCGCTGTTGCCGATGAAGCTCGGTAAGTCATACCGAGTCCGCGAGGCCACGGACCAGCTCTATGCCGACCTCAGGCAAGTGGGGATCGACGTGCTGCTCGATGACCGCGACGCGCGCCCGGGCGTCATGTTCGCGGACATGGAGCTGATCGGCATTCCGCATCGGATCCTGGTCGGGGACAAAGCGCTCGACGACGGGAAGGTCGAGTACAAGGGACGCACCGACAGCGAGACCCTGATGATCCCGATCGAGGAGATCGTCGGATGGCTCCTGGCTCGCCTGAGACCGACCTGAGACCTATCTCACCAAGGACTCCGGCTCACGAGACCGGACATGAACCAAGGGTCGGATCGGCCGACCCATCAGACCATCCATCCCGATACACCCGCCGCTCGAATTCTCTCGGACGCGCGGACCAATGACCCTGCACAACGACTCGCCGGGTCGCCCCACCGACGAAGAACGGATCACATGACAAAAGAAGCCTCTTTCGATCGCGATGCACTCCTGGCCTGCGGCCATGGCGAGATGTTCGGTCCCGGTAATGCCCAACTGCCCGTCCCGAACATGCTCATGATGGATCGTATCATCCGCATCGCCAATTTCGGTGGCGCCAACGCCAAAGGCGAGATCCTGGCCGAGCTCGACATCAAGCCGGAGCTCTGGTTCTTCCAGTGCCATTTCCCGGGCGACCCGGTCATGCCGGGTTGTCTCGGTCTCGACGCCCTCTGGCAGCTCGTCGGTTTCTATCTGGCCTGGATCGGCAACCCGGGCCATGGACGTGCGCTCGGCGTCGGCGAGGTGAAATTCACCGGACAGGTGCTTCCCACCGCAAGCAAGGTCACCTATCACATCGACATGAAGCGCGTCATCTCGCGCAGGCTGGTGCTGGGGATCGGCGACGGCGTGGTGCAGGTGGACGGACGCACCATCTACACCGCCAAGGATCTGCGGGTGGGTCTCTTCACCTCGACCGAGGGCTTCTGAGACGCGCCCCGAGCGAGATGCTTTTTTGAGGTGATCTGGATCGACGTCTCCATGCCGACACCCAATGTCGATCGACATACGCGCACGAACACCCAATGTCGATCGGCATCCCCATGCCGACCCGGGTGCCCGAAGGGCACCCGGATCTGGGCGCAGAGCCCCGCAGACGCGAGACCCCGCCGCAAAGGTCTACCGGTTCCGAACAGCCTCATCTTGGATCGCTTGAGCCGCATCGCCAATTTCGGGAGCGTCAGCGCCTGACGCGAGATCCTGTCCAAGTTGGAGATCAATCCAGAGGACTCATGAGTGCGGCCAGGCGCGGATAAGGGTCCAGGTCCCCATCGATCCGCTCGAGTGCAAAGCGGACGAACATCGACTCGCTGAGCCAGCCCTCCCGGCGCGATGCACGTCCAGCGCGATGATGCGGCGTGGCTCGATAGGCGAACGCCTGCATATGGTCCAGGTCCTGCCACACACTGAGGGTCGCGAGCGTCAACAATGGATGCTCGCCGAAACCGATGTGGTAGAGACAGCCCTCGGTATTGCGCAATTGATCGCGGATGCCGGGAACACGGCGCCAAAATGCGACGGCCCGCGTCGGTATCACGCGCGCACGGGTCAGGACAACGAACGGCCGGCCCGGCCGCGGCTCGTCGCAATAGTCGAAGATCGCCTTACCGCCCCAGGTCCCGCGGCCGGAGAGCGGGACCAGGGTGAAGTGGAGCTGCTCGCTGCTCGGGTCGGCGATGGCGCGGTAGAAGCGGGTCTGCCGCAGACGCGACTCGTCGCGCGGATCCGAGAGCACGCACATCAGGCAATAGGCCCTGAGGTCCGGGACGATGGAAAAGCCGTCTCCGCTGCCGCAGCCCATGAGCCGGATCAGACCGGACGGCATGTCGCGATCGGCAAGTAACCGCTGAAAGCCCGTCAAAAGAAAGGCCGCCGGTGCAAGGTGCACCGGATAGCGGAAGAAACTGAATACGACGTGACTCCTCGACATCATCCTAACACTCAGGGCTTGTGGCGGATCCCGACCAGTTGCTGCCGACCGTCCAGATAGACGCCTCGGATGTGCGCAGTCCTCCACGGGAAGCGGTGGCCAATGAGTCAGAGGGCGCCTCACACGTCCAAGCGCATGTCTTCCCGATCCGGCTCCGGTTCCTTCGATTTACGCCCTGGATCCGCGCGGCGGGTCTCGCGCCAGATCACGGGTTTCGAGAGGCCCTCCCAGCCCCAGCGCAGCCAGTCGAGAAGTCGCATGGCGAGCCAGAGCGCCCAGGCGAGCATGAGTGCGCGATAGACCCACATGGGGACCGAGAGGACCCAGACGTCGGGCAATCCGGGTCCGCCTCGATCCTGGTACCAGTTGAGTGTGGTGGCGGACGAGCCATTCCCCATGATCTGCATCTGGGGTGTGCCGAGCAGGCCCTGTTGCACGGCCCCGATGAGACCCGCCAGGGCGAAGAGCGTCAAGATCAGGAGACCGACCTGAATCAGATTGAAACGCCAGGGCGGGCGGGCCAAGGGGTCCAGGCGATAGCGCAGGCCGAGTGCGAACAGCCAACCGACGACCAACAGCACCACCCAGACCTGGGCCAGGATCAGACCGATACCGAGCAGGAGCCAGTCGTGGAAGCGCAATGGGGTCAGGCGGCTGCGGCCCAGACCCGCGGCCAGACCGACCAGCACCAGAAGGACACCCCAGAAGAGTACGGCCGGTCCGATCCGGGGGCCCCAGGTCCAGAGGACCCAGCGGTCACCCGGAAGCTGCAACGAGAGGTTGAGGTTGACCGCGGTGGTTTGCAGATCCGGGAGGTTGGGACGGTAACCGAGCGCCAAGGGCTGCGGTTCACGCCAGGTCACCTCGACCCTGGTCGATCCCGGCGTCAGCGGCAGCTCCAGAGACGGCGACGGACCTGGTATCGGGTGGCTACGGCCATCGAGGCTGAAGGCAATGGGCTCGGCCCCGTCCGGCAGCCGAATGACATGGCTCCCGCCCTGGCTGCTGCGGATCGCCAGGGTCAGGGTCGAGAGTGTGCCGCGTTGGCCCGGCTCGGCGCGTATCTCCACGCGATCGATGGTCAGGGTCGAACCCGGGACGCCGGGCGGGCGCGTCAGGCTCAGAGCCAACACCTCGCCCGGCAGGGGCCGCCAGTTGGGCAGCCAGCGATCGGAGGGGCCGAGACGATGGACCGGTGCAATGCCGCTGTGCTCCAAGTGCCAGAGCGGACCCACGTCGAGACGCCAGTCCTCGCTCAAACGCGGATCCATGGGTGCGGTGAGATGCAGCTCGCGGACGGGGTCGAGGCGTGACGACCAGGCCAGCTCCGCACGCCCGGCAGGCAGGTCCGCCAAGACATGATCGCCATCGACCTGGACGGCGGGGGTCTGCACCGACTCGCCGGGCAGCAAAGGCACCGGGATGAGGATCGGAAACTCGCTCGGCGAGAGACGCCGGACGCGGGTGTCGACCCGCCAGTCGACCCCCATTCGTAAGGTTCGCTCGACCCGCAGCAAGGGCGGAAGCGCACCCTGAGCGAGTGACTCGTCGGCTGCAGCCCCGGTCTCCGAGACACGAACCAGGCGGATCTGGGCACCTGCCCGTCCGCTGCTTTCGAGCCCCTCGAGGTTCCAACCATCGACCGCAACCCGGGTCCTGCGCGGTGAGATCGGCAGCGGGATCTCGACCTGATCGCGCGCGCCCAGAGGACCGCCGAGCCTGACCTGATGCCGTCCCGCGGGGAGCGCGATGACGAGCTGACCACCCTGATCCCGACGCAGGCCGTCGAACGACTCGCCGTCGACACGGATGTCGGTCGGCACCCAGCCTCCTGCCCCGCCGGGTATAGGCGCCGCCACGTCCACCGCTGCCTCCATGGTCAGCTCCAGGATCAGCCGGTCAGGTTCTGCCTTCAACAGCATCAGAGGCAGATCGACACAGTGGGGCAGGCAATCCGGCGGGGCGAGCAGGCGGGTACGAAGCTCGTCGAGCAGCTCCGGGCTCGGCCAATCGCCGGCAGACGCGGGTCCGGCGCCAACCGTGGTCCCCAATCCGAGGGCGACCAAGAGGGCGAGGCTCGCGCGCGGGACGCCGGTCCCGCCGATGAATCCGGCCAGTCGAAGCCCCAGCAGCACGACCAGAGCTGCGCCGACGAGCGACAGCACCAGATTCCAGGTCGGCGTGAGCAGCCAGAGCCGCGCGGATTCATGCTCCCCGACAGGTCCCGTCCAACCCAAATCGAAGCTGCTCCAGCGCCAGTCCGGGATGCCGGGTCCGGTCTGAAGACGCGCGTCCGGATCGAGGAGCTCGATGGGGTCAGGGGCCGGCGCCACGGATCCGGACAGGGCATCGGCAAACCGCTCGCGCTTCGACGCAACCTCCGCGTCCGACATCATCCTCGACTGCTCGAATGCCGGCACGGGTGCCGCGGCCGGCGCGATACCGGATCCTCCAGCACCCAACGCCATCCAAGGCCGCTCGAGATGCGGGAAGAGCCCATCGCGCACCTCGGTCACCAGGAACGGCAGTCCGATGACCAGGAGCGCCAGCAACGCCAGCCGGAAATAGACGGCGACCAGGGTCCGCAAGCGTCGCAGGCCTGTGCGGACGGGCGCGTCCGGGATCAGACGCAGCAGGGCGGAGGCGCCGAGCAGATGCAGCCAGACCAAGCGAGGCGCACCGGGCGCCTGCCAGGTCAGAGCGAGGGTGATGAGGGCGAGCAGTCCCCAACCCCAGCCCCAGAGCCGGCCGATCCCGAGTGCGATGATCAACACCAGAAAGAGATCGAGCAGGCTCCAACGACCCACCCAGGTGCTCGGCAGGTTGTCGACGCCCTGCACCGTCAAGAGGTCCCAACCCGGCGGCAGATACAGCCGCGCGTCCACATCCTCGAAGTCGAGCGCCCAACCGGATGCAGGGACCCGACCCGGCGCGGACTCGAGCCGCGCGTCAGCGACAACATCCAGACGCCCGCGTCTGACCTCGACCCCCGGCGGTGCGTCGTCGTCGAGACGGGTGATGAGCACCGGGCGGCCCTCGACCGCCACCTGACCGAGCTCGAGCGCCGGACCGGCGTCCAGGCGCCACCCGCGCGACAACTGGCCGCTGATGCGGTCCTGAACGCTGTAGCCCATTCCATCGAAATCGAGCCAGAGCTCACGATCCAGACGCAGGCGGTCCGGGCCCGGATCCGGATCCCCGCGGATCTGCTCGGTCAAGCTCAGGACCTCGCCCGGCCCGGCCCGAAAGACCGGCAGACGCATCCAGTCCTCCGGGAGAGCTGTCTGACGCGGATCGACCGCGTCAAGGCCGGAGAGCTCGACACGCCTCAGATCGGGCTGCGCCGCAAAGGCCCAGATCTCCTGATTCGGCCATGGATCGGCAGCCTCGCCCCGCGACAGCTCGGATACGGTCCCCTGGTGATGCGCCACGACATCGAGCGTCCATCGGCCTGGGCGCACCTGCACACGCAGCAGGCCCCCGTCCTCAAGACGCGCCGGCAAAGCGCTCTCGAGCCGCAGCGGGATACCGCCGGGCAGCAGGACGGGGCCCAGGGTGGCCTCACGGGCGCCGCCGGAGACCTCCAGGTTGAGACGGGTCAGCACCTCGAGCGGCAGACTGTCCTGGATGCGTCGGTAGACCTCGAGGCTCAGGCGATCGCCCGAGCGCTCCATCTCGGTCCCCTCAAGATCGTTGAGCCAGAGTCGGTTGGCTCGATCCAGCCGGGGGGTCGGCACCGGACGGCCATCCCTGAGCAGAGAGACCAGCCCGACCATCTGCGGGATGATGAGTGAGTCCGGAGCGCGATCCCAAGCGAACCCCCCCGTCACCCGGTGGATGCCTGCGACCAGCTTCACGGATGGAAGGCCGTCACGCGGGACCACGGGCAGGGCCTGCCCGTCCGCCTGGACATCGATCGGCCAGGCGCCGGCGTCACCCGGCAGGGGCACCCAGGTCTCGGAGAGCACCTGCCAGACTTGAGCAAAGGAACCCCCCTCGCGACTCAGCGCCAGCTCCAGGCGACCCGGCCAGGCGCAGAGGCGCTCTCCGTTGCCGGGGTCGATCGGACAGCCCCGCTGGTCCCGTCGCTCCGGACCGGCTTCGAGGACCCAGGGGACCCAGGGCTGCAGTGCCTCGGGGATGGTGAAGTCGGACAGGCGCTCGGACCCCCGAGGCGGAGCGTCCTCCGGAACGGCATCGATTTGCGCCCACAGAGGCATCGATACGACCAGAAGGAGCAACATGAGGGGTCTCGACGCGTTGGGCATGGTGTCACTCGGAATCGGATGTTGTTCGCCGGAACGGCAGACCCGAAGCCCCATGAGACCGGAATCCGGACGGACTCCACGGATCCAGGCCATCGGTGTTTGTGGAATCTCGGCTCACGTGTGCTGGATGCTGAGGTGCTGATGTGATCCCTGGAGGATCGAGCTTACAGGTAGATCGAGGTCGCAATCAGGAAGAAGATCAACACGCCCATCACGTCGTTCGATGTCGTGATGAAGACCCCGGTTGCGACGGCTGGATCGAAACCCAGGCGCTCGAGCACCACCGGCACGAGCGAGCCGATCGTGGCTGCCTGTGTGGTGACCGCGATCAGGGTGAGCGCTGCAGTCAGCCCAAGCGACAGGGGCCGCTCGATCTCGATCAACTGGGCAAGCCCGAGGATGGCCAGGGCGACGATGAGGCCGACGATCATACCGTTGAGCAGCGCGCCGCCGATCTCGCGCAGGATCCGACCACCGAGATCGCCGATCCAGAAGCCGCCCGATGCCTGGGCCTGCACCGTCACGGTCGAGGCTTGGATACCGGCATTACCGGCGAGGGACATCACGATCGGGATGAGGGTCGCCAGGATCGCCGCCTCGGTCAGGGCATCCTCGTAGGCACCCACCACGAACGCGGCCGTGCCGGCGCCGATCAACCCTGCCGCAAGCCAGGGCAGACGCCGCGGGACGATCTGCAGAGGCCCGTCGGCGCTGTTCGATTCCGGGGCCAGGCCCGAGAGCAGCTTCATGTCCTCCTCTGCCTCGGCACGATCGATGGCCCGCAGCTCCTCGGTGGCCACGCGTCCAACCAGACGGCCATCGGCGTCGATGACCGGGAGGACCGGGAGGTTAGCACGCTCGGCGATCCGGGCCACCTCGGCACGATCGGTCGTCGACGAGACCATGATGGTATCCGTGCGCATGGCGTCACCGACACGCATGTCGGGCGCGAGAAGCAGTAGATCGCGGATCTTGAGATAGCCCCGCAATCGCCTGTCCGCATCGATGGCATAAACCGCATAGAGACGATCGATCAGCTCGGACTTCTCGCGGATCTCATCGATGACCTGCTCCATGGTCCAGTCCAGCGGTGCAGCGACCAGGCGTCGGCGCATGATGGCGCCGACCGTGTCGCTGCGGTGATCGAGTGCGCGCACGAGCTCGGGCGGTCGTCCGAGGCTCTCGAGGGTCACATCGACCAGATCACGCGGCGCCTCGGCCAGGAAGTCGGCAGCGTCCTCCGTTGGAAGCTTGGCGACGATCTTGGCGATTCGCGTCTGCTGTGCCGCGTCGAGCAGGATGTCCGAGACGGAGGGGTCGAGCTCCTGCAGAACGCGAAGGCTCGGCGTGTCATCCAACAGGGCCAGGAGTGCCCGAGCACGGCGCGGTCGAAGCCGCAGGATGAGGCGCGCGGTCTCGGCCGGCTCCAGCGCCAGGACCGCCGACGCCAGATCGCCGGGGTCCTTGGCCTTGAGGGCCTCGGACAGGCGGGACAGAGCGTCGGCATCACCGCGGGCTGCCAGCCGCAGATCGTCAGTCGTCATCGCTTTCTCCTGTCGCGGATGTCGTGACATGCGTTGTTCGAGATTGGCTTTCGACCTCGCCCGGGGCAATGTTCTCCGCTGTCACGTCCCGAGTCACGGTTTAAGCACCGGGACCAAATGGCCAGATGAGGGGCGCCAGCGTACAGGTCACCAGACAGGCCATCAGGTTCAGCGGTAATCCCATCCTGACGTAATCCCCGAAGCGGTAGCCTCCCGGCCCCATGACCATCAGATTGGTCTGATAACCGATCGGCGTCACGAAGCTCGCAGATGCAGCCATCATAATGGTGAACAAGAAGGGCTTGAAGTCGACGCCCATCGCCTCGGCGGCGCCCATCGCGATGCTGAAAACCAAGACCGCCGCGGCATTGTTGGTGATCATCTCGGTGAGGGTCGTGGTGATCAAATAGACGATCAGCAGTGTCATCCAGGGGTTACCGCGTGCCAACTCGATCAGTTTTTCAGCGATAAATCTCGCCGCGCCCGTGACTTCCATCGCTTGGCCCAGCCCCAAGGCCGCGGCGATCACGATCAAGACCTGCCAGTCGACCGCCCGTCTTGCTTGGGTCGCCGTCACACAGCGAAAGGCGAGCATCGCGCCTGCAGCCAGCAAGGCGGCTTCGAGCATTCCCCAGCCGAACGGCCCAACGGCCGCGATCAGCACCATGGCGACCAAGATCGCAATCGCGAATCCGGCCTTCTCCCAACGCACCGGCTGGGAGCTCTCGACCTGACTCACCAAGAGGAAGTCACGCGAGATCCGGTGCATTTCCATGAAGGAGGGATGAGCCTCGATCAAGAGGGTATCGCCCGGTTTGAGCACGATGTCGCCGATCTTCTGCTCGATCCTCGAGCCGGCACGCGCCACGGCGAGCACCACGGCGTTGTAGCGGGTACGAAACTGGCCATCGCGAATACTCAATCCGACTAATGGACAGTCGGATGACACCACCGCCTCGACAAGGGTCCGACGATGTCGCGCCACCTTCAGCTTCCCGACTTGGTCCGTGGCGGGCAGGAGCCCGCGAACGTTACGGAGATCGACGATGGAATCCACGATCCCGATGAACACCAACCGATCCGCCGGCTGCAACCGCTCCCGGGGCGACACCGCGGGAATCAGCCGATCCCCGCGAACGATCTCGGCCAGAAACAAACCTGGTAGACCGCGCAATCCGGCCGCCTCGATCGTCTGACCGACCAAGGGGCCCAGCGGATCAACCTCCATCTCAACCGTATAGGACCGCGCATCGGTCCCGTCACGATCGATGACCGGTTTGCGTTCGGGCAAGAGGTCTCGCCCGGCCAACGCGATATAGCAGATCCCGACGAGAGCCACGGGTAGGCCGACCCACGCGATCTCGAACAAACCGATCCGCTCCCCCCCGCCGCTCTCCCAAAGCCCACTCAACACCAGATTGGTGCTGGTCCCGATCAGGGTGAGGGTCCCACCAAGGATGGCCGCATAGCTCAACGGCATCATGAAACGCGACGCCGATCGACCGATGCGGCGCGACCAGTCGGAGACGGCCGGGATGAACAGGGCGACGACCGGTGTGTTGTTGAGGAAGGCGGACATCCCAGCCACTGGAAGCATCAGGCGCATCTGGGCCTGCCACAGGGACTTGGGCTGTCCGAGCACGTGCCGACTGACCCAAGCGATCCCGCCCGTCTGTTGCAGACCGGCCACCACCACATACAGGGCCGCGACCGTGAGCATCCCTTTCGATGCCATGCCGCCCAGCGCCTGCTCCGGGGTCAGAACGCCCGCGAGCAACAAAAGCACGACACCGGCGACGACCACGACGTCGGTCGCTATCCGACCACGCACCAGCAACACGAGCACGACGCCGATGACGGCGATCGTCAACCAACCATCCCAGGTCATTGCAGCGAGCCCTCTGATTTGCTCGACATCCACGCCATCGTCGCCGATTTGGCTCGGGCCAGCCAGGACATGCATGCCGGCAGAGCTGGCGCTGTCCCGGCAGCGCGTCCGTCGGCGCGTTTGGCCGGCGCCCCGGGGCACGCTCGCTCTTGCGACACGCTTGACTCCATCCCCGTTGACGTCAGCATGGACGGCCTATTGAACCCCTTGCCCTGCCCCATTCGCAAGTCGAGCTGGGCGCCTGGACGAGCAGACATCCGACCAACGTCCGGACGAACAGCAGGGCCTCGGGGTTTGAGAGCGCGATAATGGGCGGCCGATCGGCTCATGCGGATCGGATCGTTTGGTGCTGCCAAAAGGAACCCAAGAGATGGATCATCCGACCAGTCTTCAGGTCATCGGAAGCAAATCCCTTGGCGGAGCCGAGCGCTGGTTCGCGCGGTTCTCCAAGGCGCTCGCCGAATCGGGCGCTCCGACCCATCTCGCAGTCCGCGCGGGAAGCGACCTTGGGGATCTGGACATGGGTCCGCTGCCGCTGCATCGTCTCCCGTTTCGCACGGTTTGGGATCCCTTGTCCAGGTCCGCGGTGAGCCGACTCGTTGCCGACCTCGACCCCGACATCGTCCAGACTTACATGGGTCGCGCCACTCGCCTCACTCGTCTGAGGCCAAACCGCAAGCCCGTACACGTGGCGCGTCTCGGCGGCTATTATGCGTTGCATCCCTATCGGCACGCGCATGCCTGGGTCGGGAACACCAAGGCCTTGTGCGATTGGATGGTTCGGCAGGGAATCCCCGCCCGACAGGTCCACCACATCTACAACTTCGTCGATCCGGCGAGACCGGTGTCGCCGCGGCGGCTGACCAAATTGCGAGCGGAGCTTGCCATTCCCGACGACGCCTGGATACTCGTTGCAGCCGGACGCTTCGTGCCCGTCAAAGGGCTCTCTCATCTTGTCGACGCGGTCGCACGGCTGCCAGCCGAGGTCGCAGGTCGCCCGGTGCGTTTGATCCTGCTGGGAGACGGCCCACTCAAGGACGACCTGCGACGACAAGCGGATCTTGCGGGCATCGCGGAGCGGATCATCTGGGCCGGCTGGCGGATGAATCCTGGGCCGTATCTGCAGATGGCAGACCTGGTGGTGTTCCCATCCCTTGAAGAGGAAACCCTTGGCAATCTCATCCTGGAAGCCTGGGCCTGGTCCAAGCCCTTGTTGGTAAGCCTTTTTCGAGGTGCCCGCGAGATCGCTCGTCACGGCGAGGATGCTTGGTGTGTCCCCTGCGGAGATCCCGATGCGCTCGCTTGCGGGATCGAGACCCTGCTGTGCGAGCCCGCGATGGCCGCCGAGCTCGCAGGCCGCGGCCATGACCGAGCCCGGACAGAGTTTGCACCCGGACCGATCGTCGAGCGCTATCTCGAGTTCTATCGACGGCTCACGGGCGCGACCGCCTGATCGAACGATCACGCATGGGTGTTCCGGTGATCAGGAGCAGGTCTCGCGTAGATCCGGGCAAGGCCGGCCGGCGACTCGCAGCGGACCTGACCTCGAAAAGGCGCGCCGCCGTTCTGGGATGCGCGGGGGTTCAATGCGGCGGACAATCAGTCCGTTACGGGTCTATCATGGGGCTTGAGCGCCGACCCGGGGATGGTCTGCCCGATGACTTGATCAGTGTTGAATCCGAAGAGACCGCGCCAATCGTCATGCCTGAGCACATCTCCATCCTCATGTACCATCAGGTGGGCGACTTCGCCCCCATGAAGCAGCATCGCGCAAACTATTGCGACCATCGACGCTTCGCGCGCCAGATGGCCTTCCTGCACCGAGCGGGTTTCCATGTCCTGGATCTCGACACGGCGTTGGCCTGCCTCAGGGGCCACCGCCCGACCCCGCCGAGGTCCGTCGTCCTGACCTTCGACGACGCCTATGACAGTTTCGCAGACTATGCGCTTCCTATACTCAAGCGTTACGACTTTCCCGCCACCGTCTATGCCATCAGCGGCTGGATCGGCCGCCGAGCCGAATGGTTCGCCAAGGATCCAGGACGTGCGATCCCCGGACTGATGGACGCGAATCGGCTCAGGACGATCCGTGCCGCAGGCATCACCATCGGATCGCACACCGCGCATCACCTGAAGCTGGCCGCGGTCCCGCCCGAGATCAAACGCCAGGAGCTCGCCTCCAGCAAGACGGCCCTGGAGGACCTGCTCGGCGAGGAGATCCGCCACCTCTGCTACCCCTTCGGAAGCCTCGACTTGGACGCTGTTCAGGCCGCTGGTGAAACCGGCTATGTCAGCGCCACGACCTGCCTGCGAGGCTCGGCCACGGCCGAGGATCATCCTTTGGTCCTGCCACGAAAGGCCATCTCCTTTGGCGACAACCTCCTCGGCTACGGCTGGAAGCTTTTGTTCAAGCATGCACCGAAGCCGGCGCTGAGCGAATGGCGGGAGCGCATGTCGGGGTTCGGAGAGACCGAACCTCGATGACCCGGCCCAACGCTTCAGGACCACCGGCGGCGTCACGTCTCACTCGCCCATGTCATCTGAGATAGACCCCATCCTCCCCGATCTTGCCCGGTCCATCGAGGACGTAGATACCGGCTGAGTTGGCCTTGACGTGGAAGATCAGGCGACCATGGCACTCCTGCTCCTGGCCGGTCACGGCATCGCGATAGACCCCGTGCCTCACCCCGTCGATCCCGATCTCCTGATCGGACCCGATCGCGAGTCCGACCACCACGTAGCTACCGCTCTCGCGATGGTCGCGGACGAAGCGCATGCCGCTGCCCCATTCGGCCAAGTGGCTCAAACGGGCCTTCTGAAGCGCCGGGATGGCACGGCGGATCTGGTTGAGACGCTGGATGTGGCGATAGAGCGGGTGCGCCTGGGTCTCGCGGATGCGGTCATCGGTCAGGTGATCGCCGAAATAGGCGCGGCCGGTCTGATGCAGGGTGTCGCGCTCGCCCTCGACGTCCTGCGGTGCCCCCTTCATGAACTCGATCTCCTCGCCGAAATAGAGACAGGGGATGCCCCGGACCGTCCAGATCAGGTTGTAGGCTGCGGCGGCCATCCATTGATCGCCCTTGAAGCGGTATTTGAAATCGTTGTCGGGGCCGACATCGTGATTCTGGAGGAAGGTCACCAACCGGGTCACGTCGCCATAGATCCAGTCCATGCCGAGGATCTGAGCAGTCCCGCCATAGGTGCCCTTGCTGACCGTGTCGCGAAAGGTCGAGAAGAGGCCGAAGTCGAGCTGTGGGAAGCCTGAGTCACCGCCGGATTCGGGGTCTTGCGGGTCGTGACCGAGACGCGTGTACCACCAGGGACGGATCTGTGAAGGACCATTGTCGCCACCGCCGAGATCCCCCCAACCATACCCCTTGACGAGATTCTCGCCGAAGATGAAGAGACCCGGCTTGTGGGCCTTCCAGGCGTTGATGTACTCGAGCAGGTTGTCGCGCTCGACATGCTTGACGGTGTCGATTCGCAGTGCATCGACGCCCATGTCCAGATAGCGATTGATGGCGCCGATGAGATAGTCCTTGACGTTCTGGCGCCTGGTGGCCAGATCGATACAGTCTCCGGCCAGGTGCTTATGCTGCAATGAGTGGGGGCTTTCCCAGTCGCCGCCGCAGATGAAGCCCTCCTGATGGTACCAGTCTGGATCCAGATCATTCGGGTCGACACCGAAGAAGCGGCCGGGGTTGTAGCCGGGCTTGGGGACGGTCTCGCCGGTCTTGGGGTCGAGCAGCGGCTCGATCCCGTCCGGGTCGCGTCCATGACGCTCGCGATACCAGTCGGGCGCGACCGGGTTGTCGATGTCGTCCCGGTTGGGCCATGCATAGTTGCCGAGGCTGCCCTGGTAGGGTCCATGATCGACCCGGCCCTGCTCCGAGCCTTGGGGGACATAGTATTTGATCGGCAGATGATCGATGTGGACCTTGCCCCGGATGCCGTACTGGCAGGAGTGGTTGACGACCACATCCTGGATGATCTTGATGTCCTTGGCATGGGCGGCGTCGATCAGATCCCGGTAGGTCGCATCCGGTGACTCGAGGCGCGGGTCGATGCGGGTCCAGTCGTAGGGATGATAGCCGTGGTAATCCAGCCCGGAGCGGTTCTCCACGGGCGGGGTGATCCAGATCGCGGTGAAGCCGAGGTCGCGAATGTAATCCAGGCGCTGGATCAAACCCTTGAAGTCGCCGCGCCAATGGGGATCGACCGGGTTCCCTGCCCCATCGAACTGGATGCGATCGCGGCAAAAGAAGTTGTTCGACGGATCACCGTCGTAAAAGCGCGTGGTGATCAGGAAGTAGATGGTTTCCTCGCGAAAATCGGTCCGCTCGGCGACCGGCCGCGGCTCGATCGATGCCGTCGGCCCGCGTCCGGGCGCATGCACCTGCTCCGAGCGCCTTGGCGGACGGCGGGAATGCCCCGGTTTCTGACCATGCCAGTGACTCTTGGCGTCGAGCCAACCGTCGGCATCCCGATAGTGATCATGCGTTTGACGGCCCTGACCGTCATTGAAGACCAGATGAAGTGAACGGATCCCGGTCAAGCGGATCCGATACCAGCCGTCTTCGACAGGCTCCATCGGCACCCCGGGCCAGTTGCTATGGACCGCGCCGGGACGGGCGTCCCAGCAGTGAACATAGATGTTCTCGCCCCAGCCGGGGCGGCGCTCGAAGTGGAGGGTCAGGTCCGACATCGAAAGGGCTCCATGGCTAAACCGCGTCCTGAGTCCCAACCCCTGTTGCGAGTGAAGACTCGGCCCAGTCGACACCAAGTGCTTCGTGGGGGACGCAGTTTAGAAAGTAACGGAAAGACGCGATCCTCGTGGCCATCCTGCTGCATGATCGACCCTGCGTTGGTTAGAAACCCGGACGTGAGCAGAGCGCGTCCAGCCTCTGACAAGGTCTCTCCGGCCCGAGCACAGGTGTTTGCCCCAATGAAACAAGACCGAGCCAGCAGGGCTCTCGAGAAACCGGTCGGCAGCATACCGCAATTCGGCGCCATCCGGATCGGCAGGGCGATCTGCGGCGAGCTCCATGAGGCCGAGCGTCGAGAGTGGTGGATCACCAATGGCCGCGGCGGCTATGCGGCGGGCACGGTCGCCGGCACTCTGACCCGAGGCTATCACGGGCTGCTGGTCGCGCCTGTTGATCCACCCCTCGGACGGCGCCTGCTGGCCGTCAAGATGGACGCGACCCTGATCGACGGGGAGCGACACTGGCCTCTGTTCAGCAACCGTTGGGCAGACGGGCGGATCGACCCCGCGGGCCATGTCCTGATCGAATCCTTTCGGCTCGAAGGGCGAATGCCGGTGTGGCGGTGGGCCTGTGCCAATCTGCTCATCGAGCAACGGATCTGGATGCCGCCGGAGGAGAACCGTGTCTGGCTGGCCTACCGGCTGCTGCGGGGCCGATCGGGCGCCGAGCCGAGATTGCGAGTCGCACTGCTGGTCGCCGACCGGGACCATCATGAGGTGAGACGCAAGGGCGACTTGGATCCAGTGCTCACGGGCAGTCTCGATCGGATGCGGATCCGGTACCCGCAGGGACATTCGCTCGACCTGACCTCGGTCGGGGGCATCCTGAGGATCGACCCGGCCTGGATCGAGCACTTCGGGCTGCCGATCGAGCAGGAACGCGGTCTACCGGGCCAGGAGGACCATCTGCGTGTCGGATTCGCCGAGTTGTCCTTGAAGCCGACCGAGTGGTGCGGTGTTCTGGCCAGCCTGGAGCCTTCTACTCCGTTGGCGTTGTCGCCTGCCATGGAGCGCTTCGAACGCCATGATGGCTCGCTCCTCGACAAGGCCAGGCGGCAACAGGCCAACATCGATGGATTTCCGCCATGGATCGGGCAACTCGTCCTCGCCGCCGACAGCTTCCTGATCGAGCGGCCGATCGGCGCGCGGGCGGAAGGCGACGGCGATGCCTGGGGCATGTCGGTCATCGCCGGATATCCCTGGTTCGGCGATTGGGGACGGGACACCATGATCGCCCTGCCTGGCCTGACGCTCGCGACCGGTCGACCTGAGATCGCGAGGCGGATCCTCGAGACCTTCGCCGGTTTCGTCGACCGCGGCATGCTCCCGAACCGATTCCCCGGCTCAGGCGAGACCCCAACCTACAATACGGTGGATGCAGCGCTCTGGCTCATCGAGGCATGGCGCGCCTATATCGCCGCGTCGGGCGACCGGGACGCGCTCGCGCAGGCGTTCCCCATCCTGGACTCGATCATCACAAACTATCGTGAAGGCACGCGCTACGGGATCGCCATGGACCCGAAGGACGGGCTCATCCGCGCCGGCGAGCCGGGGGTCCAGCTCACCTGGATGGACGCCAAGGTCGGCGATTGGGTCGTGACCCCGCGGATCGGCAAACCGGTCGAGATCAATGCACTCTGGTTCCATGGATTGCGCGTGATGGCGGATTTCGCCGAGCGATTGGGTCTGGATCCGGAACCCTACGGACGGTCGGCCGACCAGACGAGGGCCGGTTTCGCCCGCTTCGTCCGCCCGGACGGACAAGGTCTCTATGACGTTCTCGACGGCCCGAATGGGCACGACGCACGCATCCGCCCGAATCAGATCTTCGCGGTCAGCCTCACGCATTCGCCACTCGATGCAGGCGATCAGGCGGCCGTCGTGGATGTCTGCGAACGCCATCTCCTCTGCTCGTACGGCCTGCGGTCGCTGGCACAAGAGGATCCGGGCTATCGCGGCGCGTATCTGGGTGATGTCTGGACTCGCGACGCCGCCTACCACCAGGGCACGGTCTGGGCCTGGCTGCTCGGCCCTTATGCGATCGCCGAGCAACGGGTCACCGGCGATGCCGCAGCGGCGCAGGCGCGTCTGGACCCGATCGCCGACCATCTCTCGGATGCCGGGCTCGGGACCATCAGCGAGATCTTCGACGGCGACCCGCCCCATCGTCCGCGCGGCTGCCCCGCCCAGGCCTGGTCGGTCGCCTGCATCCTCGACGCCTGGACCAAGCTGGAATGCCTTCGCAGGACTCCGAAACATGATCCTGGATCCGGTCGTTGATCAGGCCGAGCGGCCAAGCAAGGCTCGTCGGAGGCTCGGTATCAAACCGGGTGGGACTCTATCCCGATCAGGAGCACGAGGGCGATCAGCAGCAGGGTCTCGGTGATCTCGACAAGCGCACCGGCCGTATCTCCGGTGAATCCTGAAAGGCGTTCGAGCATGGCTCGGCGGGCCAACCAGAAGATGATCAGTGCCGTCGCGCAGAGGACGAGGCCGATCCAGCCGGCGATCAGGGCGCAGGCGATCCCGGTGGTGAGGGTCGCCCCCCAGGCCGGGCGGCGAGGCAGCTCGGCGACCTGATCCGATGCGATGCCTTGTGAGCGTGCATAAGGCGTAGTGAGCATCAGGAGCGGCAATTGAGCACGCGCCAAGAGGGGGATCAAGAGCAGAAGCCAGGCGGCTCCGCTTGCGATCAGTGCTTGAAGACCGGCCCATTTTGCGATGAGCAGGAGCACGAGCGCAGTGATGGCGGCCGGTCCGCTGCGCGGATCTTTCATGATCTCGAGGGTCCGCTCGCGGCTGGCGAGACCGCCGACCCAGGCGTCCGCGCTGTCGGCCAGGCCATCCAGATGGAGCGCCCCCGTAACCCAAACCCAGAGCATCAGCACCAGTGCGGCCACCACGCCTGCATCCAGCGGCCCGAGCCAGGTTGCCGCAGCGGCCATGAGGGCGCCGATCAGCGCGCCGATCAGGGGATACCAGGGCACGGCCTGACCCAGGTGTCGGGCCTCGATCCCGTCGGGTCGAGGAAAGGGCAGACGGGTCAGAAAACGTCCGGCGACCCACAGCGGTCGAAGGTCCACTCAGACACACCCATGACGCATCAGGCTTGGGCGTCCGGGCGGATCCGGGATACGCAGCCGCGTCAGACAGGCCGGCGGGACCTCGACGAGAATCGCGGCCTCCGGCGGGATCCGCAACAACTCCGCGAGGACGACACGCATCACACCGCCGTGGCTCACGATTAGAGTGAAGGGCTCGGGCTGAGCGCACACCTGGGCCCATGCGGCCAACACGCGACGCCGAAACCCCAGGAAAGGCTCCCCCTCGGGTGGCGTATAACCGACCGGGTCATCCCAAAACCCGGTCAGCTCGGCAGCCGGGATCTGATGCGCGGCCAGACCTTCCCAGGCGCCGAAGCAGCGCTCGCCGAGGGCGGGGAGGACCGAGATCGGCAGTCCTCGGCGTGCCGCGAGCCGATGCGCAAAGTCGCTGCAACGCCGGGCCGGCGAGCAGACCACCCGAGTCCAGCCGGGATCCGCTTCAGTGGCCTGCGTCATCTGCTCCCAGCCATGGCTGCTCAGTGGATCGTCATGGCCTCCACGAAAGCGTGCGCCACCTTCGGCCTCGCCGTGGCGCAACAGATCGACGAAGCGGTCCTGCATCATGCCTCACTCACGCCGGCCTCACCGAAGGTCGCCATCTGCTGATGGAGCGCGCAAGCCAGACGAAGGATGGGGACGGCGACCGCAGCGCCACTGCCCTCGCCGAGTCGCAGATCCAGATCCAGCAGCGGATCGGCATCCAGCGCCTCCAGCATCCGGCGATGGCCAGGCTCCGCCGAGCCGTGCGCGAAGAGCATCCAATCGAGGACCTCGGGCTGAATACGGACCGCCGCGATCGCCGCGGCCGTGACGATGAAGCCGTCGACCAGCACGGGCAATCCCCGCTGTGCCGCGGTGATGAAGGCACCCGTGATGGCCGCAAGCTCGAAACCACCGAGTCGGCCCAGCAGGTGCAATGGCGAGCGATCCGGCCCGGCATGCAGGGCCAGCGCGGTCGCGATCACATCCGCCTTCCGAGCAACCCCCTCGGCATCCAGGCCGGTCCCGGGTCCGACAAGCTCATCGGCCGGCAGGTCCAGCAGGGCGCAGGCCAAGGCTGTGGCCGCCGTGGTATTGGCGATACCCATCTCGCCACCAATCAATAGACGGGCGCCGCTGTCCACTGCACGCGCGGCAGCAGCACGGCCGACGTTCATCGCAGTGACGAGTTGGACATCGCTCATGGCCGGCCCCTGAGCGATGTTGCCGGCCCCGGGGCCGATCCGCTCGGAGCGCACCCCGGGGATCGGCCCGGGATCCTCGGCCGTCCCAAGGTCCAGGATCTCGATCCGCGCATCCAGGACACGTGCGAGGACCGAGATGGCGGCACCGCCCGCGGCGATGTTGCGCACCATCTGAACGGTCACGGTCTGGGGATAGGCCGAGACACCTTCGGCAGCGACCCCATGGTCGGCCGCGAACAGAAGGATCTGCACCGGATCAGGCGACGGGGTGGAGGTACCCTGCAGTCCGGCGAGCCGGATCGCGATCTCTTCCAAGCGTCCAAGAGAGCCGCGCGGCTTGGTGAGTTGCTCCTGCCGCCGCCGTGCCGCATCTGCGGCCAGGGCGTCGATCGGAAGACAGGGCTCGGCGAGCCAACGCAGACCGTCCATCATGGTGCTGAACCTTTGAGCGTGAGGGGGAGACCGGCCACGGTCAGAATGACCTGGTCGCAGCGAGCAGCCAGATCCTGATGCAGCACACCGGCCAGATCGCAGAAACGACGGGAGAGCTCACCAAGGGGCACGACACCCATGCTCGTCTCGTTGCCGACCAGGATCAGGCGACCCGGAGCCCGCTCGACCGCGGCGAGCAGCTCCTCGATCCCAGGATCGATCTGGGCATCGATCTGATCGGAAACACCCGATCGGTCCGCTTTGACGAGCCAATTCGTCAACCAGAGCGTCAGACAATCGACCAGGATGCAGCGGTCCGGTGCGCACTCGCGTGCCAGCACCTCGGCCAGCGCAAGGGGCTCCTCGACCAGGCACCAATCGGAGGGCCGCCGTTGCCGATGTCGGGCGATGCGATGAGCCATCTCGGCATCGCCCGCAACTGCGGTCGCCACATAGACAACCGGGAGGCCAGTCTCCAGGGCCAGACGCTCGGCCAGTCGACTCTTACCGGAGCGGACACCCCCCAGGATCAGGGTCCGCGACGCGCCCCTGTCCCTCAGAGGTCGGGAATCCCGACTCAGAGCTCGACCCCCTTCTGGGCCATGATGCCGGCATCGAACGCGTGCTTGATCGGGCGCATCTCGGTGACCGTGTCGGCGATCTCGATCAACTCAGCCGGTGCCGCGCGACCGGTCACCACCGCGTGCTGGTGAATGGGCCGGTTCTGAAGGGCATCCAGAACGACATCGAGCGGGACCAGGCGGAGCTTGAGCGCGATGTTGAGCTCGTCCATCACGACCATGTCGAAGGATGGGTCTGCGAGGAAGCCCGCAGCCTTGTCCCAAGCCGCCATGGCCGCGCGCCGATCCAGGTCGGCGTCCTGGGTCTCCCAGGTGAAGCCCTCGCCCATCACGTGGTATTCGAGCTCCGGGAAGCGCCTGAAGAAGGTCTCTTCACCCGTGGCGAAGGTGCCCTTGATGAACTGGACCACGGCGACCTTCATGCCGTGCCCCATCGCGCGGGCCACCATCCCGAAGGCAGAGGAGCTCTTGCCCTTGCCGTTGCCGGTGTTGACGACCAGGACCCCGCAATCCTGGTTGGCCCTGGCGATGCGCGCGTCGACGATCTCCTTTTGACGCTGCATGCGCCGGCGGTGGCGCTCCTGCGCGCTGTCCTCGGTCATTAGGAGCGTGCCCGAGTGGACCCGGCGCCAGGCAGGGCCCGGGCGATCGTCGAATGGACGACCACCGCCAGACCGACATAGACCATCAGGTGCATCAGGGTCGCAGGCATGTAGGTCGCAAAGCGCCCGAGCAGCTCGACGAAACTCAGGTCCGCGAAACGCCCGGAGAAGAGATAGAAACCACCGCTGGCAAAGACCTCGGACAAGACGCCGCCCGCGAGCAGGACGCCGAAGAGCAGAGGCAGACTCGTCATGGACATCTCGAGCCGCCCCGCGGACCAGCGACCAAGACCCCAGACCACACCATAGGCCGGCACCAGCATCCAGTAGGCTGGCGTCATGCAGTAGCTACTGACACCACCCCAGCCGATCGCGGCCAGGTCGATCAGGGTCGCCAGGCCGAAGAGGGCCGGGAAGCCCCAGATCGAGCGCAGATAGAGGCCGGCCAGAAAGAAGACGGCGAGCGAGGCGTCCGGGAGATGCTGTGCCAGAGGGGCAAACTGCTGACCACGGGTCGCCGCCATGAGAGCGGCCAAGGCGAGTGCAATCAGGATACGTGTGCGCGAGTCTGCAATCGGGTTCATGTCTTCTAAGGTCTCCTGGTCACGTCGCCTCGGCGACGAGTGGGTGTAACGGGTTCGCTCGGGCATTGTATACCCAGCACTGATGGATTTTGCGGGGCATTGCGCCCCGCGACCCCTATGGCGGTGTCGGCCTTGCTCATAACTCCGACCAGATGGGCGGGCGACTGCGTAGTCAGGGCTTCCAGCCCTGACTCTGTCAGGCCAGGATGGCCTGACTACGCACCCTTCGTCAGCCGCTGGACGGGACTCTGATCAAGGCCGCGGTGTCCATGGATGTCCGGGCGGAGCCCGAAGGTCCGGCAGCCGGAGGTGCGGTTGCCGGAGGACCGGGCAGCCCGGCGCCATGCCTGTCGATCCCTTGGGCGAGGGCGAGCCAGGCAGCGCGCCGGTTCATGAGCAGTCCCTCGCTCGAGTGAGCCCGACTCGCGCCGGACTCATAACTATCCGAGCGCATATTTCTCCGAGCTCATATTTTCAGGGCTCATATCTTAGGGTCAGATAGAAGGCCCTCCCCGGCTGGTTGAACAGAAACGCGGTCTGATAGTCCTCGTCGAGCGCGTTGTCCAACCGCGCCTGCACCCTCACGGCAGGACTCAAGGCATACTCGGCGCGCAGACCCACGAGGGTGTATCCGCCCAAGCGCTCTTGGTTGGCCAGGTCATCGAAGCTCCGTCCAGCGACGTAGAGACTCGCACCGGCGGACCAGCGCTCGAGTTGACGATCCAGATCGATCTGGAGCATCTGCTCGGGGCGGCGAGGCAAGAGGTTACCCTGATTCGGCCCACTGGAGCGGTTTTCGGGATCCAGGAGCGTGAGACTGGTTCCCAGATCCCAGTCCATGATGCGGAAGGCCCCCGATGCCTCGAACCCGCGGATGCGCGCAGTGGCGATGTTGGCCGGGGCGAAGGTGACTGCATCGAAGGTGATGAGATCGTCGATCTCGGTCTGATAGAGACTCAGCTCCCAGCGCCCCATTGGCAGGACACCGGTCAGACCCAACTCGACACTGTCCGATTTCTCCGGGGACAGATCCGGGTTGCCGAAACCCGGATAGTAGAGGTCGTTGAAGGTCGGCGCCTTGAAGGCAGTTCCGAACGAGAGCGAGACCCGAAGATCCCGATCGAAGCGATAGCCCCAGGCTGCGTTGCCGGTGGTGTGATCGCCGAACTGCTGGTTGTCGTCGTATCTCAGGCTGGCAGAGAGCTCGTTCGAGCCGATGGAGCCGAGATACTGGCCATAGACACCTGTGTTGCTTCTGGAGTCCTCGGCGTAGTCGATCGTCCCGTCCACACGATCGACGAGATGATCGAGACCGAGTGTGAAGACCTGTCCAGGCATCCATTCGAGGTCGTTCTGAAGACCTAGGCTGTCGCGCTCGGTATCGAAGCGATCGACGAACTGCTCGACGACAAAGGCGTCCTCATAGAAGGACCGATACTGGTCCGAGCTGCGCCCGGCAGACAGGATCATGGTCCAGAGATCCAACGGACGCAGGGTACCTTTGATGCCGATGACCTCTTGCTCGGAGCGCGAGAGGTTGCCCGAGAAGAGCGAGCCGTCGAAATCGGCACGATTCTCGGAGCGCAGCAGATGGACGTCGACCGAGGCGGCGTCGCTGAAGTCGTAGCCGGCACGGGCACTCAACCCCAGGTTGCGGTATCCGTCGCGATCGGGCTCGTCCACGCCGCAGCCCGCGAAGGGAAACGGCCGGCCTTCGCAGGCATCGATCCCCTTGGTCTCCTCCAGGTTGGCGCTGAGGTTGAACCAGCCGCGGTCACCGCCGCCCGAGATTCCGCCCGCCACGCTCGCCGTGTCGAAGGTCCCTGCCCCCACGCTGATGCGCGGCCGCAGCTCACCGCCGCCGCGACGGGTGAAGATCTGTATCACGCCGCCGATCGCCTCCGAGCCGTAGAGGCTCGAGCGTGGTCCGCGCACGACCTCGATGCGATCGATCTGATCGATCGGCAGATCCTGCAAGGGCGCGGTACCCAGGGTCGCGGAACCCACCCTCACGCCATCGATCAGCACCAGGACATGTCCTGAATTGGTCCCGCGCACGGAAACCGAGGTGGGCTGTCCAGCCCCGCCACTGCTGGAGACCGACACGCCCGGCAGACCCCTCAGTGCATCCGGGACCGAGCGAAACTGACGCCGCTCGATCTCCGCGCGATCGATGACGCTGACCGAGGCCAGGGTCTCGGTCTCCGGCGTTCGCGTCGCCGTCACCACCAATGGTTCAAGGGTGACAGTCGTCGGAGCCGCCTGGACCGACAGACCGAGCGGCAGCAACAGGCCGGCCGCAATGGATGGAAATCTCATCGACACACTCCAAAAGTGACCCAAGCGCACCCGCAAGGGCCGACATCAAGAAGGGGTCGGGAAAGAGGGATCGGACGAGAGCGGAGCCGCAGGCGATCGACGGGGCCGGCATCCCGGCCAGTCGCCCCACGCGACCCCGGTTCGAGGCTCCGCCGAAGTACCTCGAATCGGCCGACGGTCGACACTGAGTCGGCCCGCGATCGAGGAAACGCCAAACGGTCCCCGATCTTCCGGCCGGTCTCCGGGCTCACGAGCGGGGTCGAACCCCGACGCGGCGCCTTCCCATGATGACTCACAGTGGCATTGGACCGCGTCTTGACTCGTCTACCGTTGCGGGGGCAGCGCCGGCATTGCGGGTCCGGAAGGACCGACGCACCGGCTTCCCGTTTAACCCCTCGGACGAACGTCCGCGAGGCACCGGAAGATCAGCCGGGGACGGTACGGGTTTCTCGACCGTCGAGTCAATGGCGAAGCGGCCCCTCGACGCGGATGACTGACGGAGATCAATTGGACGGCGCCACGAAGCGCATCAGCACCGACGAGACTCAGCCGACGAATAGGGTACTGATCAGATAGCCGGTGTAACCGAGAAAAACGCTGAGGAGCAGCAGACCCTCGATCCGATTGATCCGGCCAGGCCCGCGGAACCCGTATCCGATCACAAACAGCGAGAGGGTCAGCAATCCCATGACCAGCATGTCCCGCGAGATGACCTCCGGCGGCACGGCCATGGGATGAATCGCCCCTGCGATTCCGACCACGGCGAGCGTGTTGAACAGATTCGACCCGATGATGTTGCCCAAGGCGAGATCATGCTCACCCTTGCGGGCCGCGATGATCGAGGAGGCGAGCTCCGGCAGAGAGGTGCCGACCGCGACGATCGTCAGGCCGATGATGAGATCGCTCACCCCAAGCGCATGCGCGATCTCGACAGAGCCCCACACCAGCATCCGGGAGCTGATGATCAGGAAGACAAGACCCACGACAAGCCAGAGCAAGGCGCGGCGCAGCGGCATCTGCGAGGCATCGAGCTCTTGCGTCATCTCGCCGGCCAAGGCATCGGAGCGTTGTCTGAGACCTTGCCAGATGGTCCAGCCCATCAAGGCCGCGAAGACCAGCAAAAAGGCCCAGGCGTCCATCCGGCTCAGATCACCGTCCAAGAGCATGATGACGGCAAAGGCGGTCACCCCTGCGAGGATCGGCAGCTCCTTACGCAGGACGCTCGAGTGGACCGCGATGGGGCTGATGATCGCGGTGAGACCCAGGATCAGCGCGATGTTGGTGATATTCGACCCATAGGCATTCCCTAGCGCGATGCCGGGATTCCCCTGAAACGACGCGATCGCGGAGACCACCATCTCCGGCGCCGAAGTCCCGAAACCGATGACCACCATGCCGATCAGCAAGGGCGGCATGCCGAGATGCCGGGCGGTCAAGGCCGATCCTTCGACGAAACGATCGGCGCTCCAAACCAAGAGTGCCAGACCCACTACGACCGAGAGTGAAGCCAATAACATATCAATCGCAAAGCCTCGTCGAGATGGCGTGGGGATCGGAAGGGCGAGACCCCTATCAGCCTCGCAGCAACCCTTCGAAGATCGTGCGACCCGCACAGGATGGTTGCCGTTGAACCAAACCTTGAGGCGATCGCGGGCGAGCAGAAGGGCGAATCTGACGCCGGTCAGCGGCAAGATGGGCCGGGGCCGGACCATCGGGCGCGGAGCATGACATGCCACTGATCGAGCGACAAGAGGAACCCGGATCGTCGCTCGAATGGATGAGCTTCGGCGACCGACCTCAATCGACAGGGACGTAATAGAGCCATGCGTCCTGATCCACCTTGAGATCGATCAAGCTCTGATTGCGGACATCCAGGTGGACATGGATGGGCGTCCCCGCAGGCACAAGGATGCCGTAACCCGTCGGGAAGGTCATCGCGGTGTCGGTGATGTTGGACACCAGATAGGTACTGCCTGTCGTCCCGCCATAGTCGTAGAGCCCGGGTCCCGCATAGTTCATCCGAAAGATACAGCCGCTCGAATCGTCTCCCGCACATTGATACATCTCGGGGCGGGTACTGATCTCCAGGTCCACATAGAGTGCGATCTCGGCCTGCTCCGGCAAAAGGTCGGTGCGCGCTCCGGACGCGGTCTAGACTCAGGGCATGGATATGCTTTCCGCCGCCATCCTGCTCGCCATCATTATGGACCCGCTGGGAAACATCCCGGTGTTCCATTCGCTTCTCGGCCGTTACCCACGCGCCCGGCGCCTCCGCATCATCGGACGGGAGCTGGTCATTGCCTATCTGGTGTTGGTGGTCTTTCTGGCGACGGGCGAACTGGTTCTGCGCTACTTGGGGCTCCAACAGCCGGCGCTCGGGGTCGCCGGCGGCGTGGTGCTCTTCATCATCGCCCTGCGCATGGTCTTCCCGGACCAGGAGACCGTCGAGCGTCGCGAGCTGCAGGAGGAGCCCTTCATCGTGCCGCTCGCGGTGCCCATGATCGCAGGGCCCTCCGCGCTCGCTGCAGTCCTGCTGCTGGTGAGCCGCGAGCCGGATCGTTTCGGAACCTGGCTCGCGGCCTTGACCGCGGCCTGGCTCGTCAGCGCCGCCATCCTGCTGGCATCCGGTCTGCTGATGGACAAGCTGGGTCCCCGCGCCCTGAGAGCACTGGTCCGCCTGACCGGGATGCTCCTGATCATGATGGCGGTGCAGATGTTCATGGACGGCATCGCAGCCTATGTTCTTGAGCTCAGAGGTCAATGATCGGTCTACTGGGTGTGCGGCCAGACTGAAGCCGACTCCATGCACGCCATCAGGGCCTCCCGGAGCCGGGGTACCGTCTCCATGTTCGCCAGATCGTGGGACTCGACCCAGGCTTGCTCGCTATTCTCCCAGTCCAGGCTGATCTCAGTCCCGCCGACAAGCTCGAACAGAAAAGGATGCACGACCCAGAGCACGCCCAGCTCGGGGGCCGGGATCTCCAAGGGCTCGCCGGCCTTGATCAGGGTGACATCGGCTGCGGAGACACCCGTCTCTTCGCGGATCTCGCGCAGGGCTTGGCCCAGCGGGGTCGACTCCTCGAGGTAGCCACTGATCCCGGACCAGCGTCCGCGATAGCTTCCGACCCGGGCGCTGCGGCGGACCAGCAGGATTCGGCCGCCTCGGCGAAGGAAGGCGGTAACCACCTCGCGTCGTCGCAGCCCTGCCTCGACCGGCTCAGCCATCCGTCGTCCCGCCGCCGGCACGCCTCAGAATCCCCTCCGCAGCCATGAGGCCATTGACTGCCGCCCCCACGATGCCTCTGGATTTACCGGCACCGTCGCGCGCAACGAAGAGTCCGGCAACATCCGTCTCCAGGTGGCGGCTCGTGGGGTAACGGACATCGTAGAACTTGATCTCCGGGACATAGATGGTGGTCGAGGGATGGGCGACGCCCGGGATGACTCGGGCGAGGAGCTCGAGACTTTCCTGCAGGTTGCGGACGATCCGCCCTGGGTAGGCGAATGAGATGTCGCCAGGTGTCACACCCGGCCCGGGCGGCAGGGTCGGCACCAGCTTGTCGAAGCCCTGGTCGGCGGAAAAGAAGCTGTGCGCCTTGGAGCGTCTCCCGGCCATGAGATCGCCCCAGCGCTGCAAGACAAGGCTGTTGCCGCCACCCCAGAAGTTGGCGAAGCGGGCGACCTGATGACCCATCTCGGTCGTGTCCTGAAGAGGCTCGGTCATGCCAACCGTGTTGAGGATCGCGAAGTTGGTATTGTTCGTCTTGGACGCCTTGAGTGCGTCACCGTTGACCAGCCGAAAGCCACGATGCTGCTCGACCCGGACATGCCCTCCCGGGTTGGTGCAGAAGGTGCGGGTCCGATCCTGATGCGTCGGGGTGCAGAAGATGAACTTGGGGTCATACAGGACATCGGTGATCTCCTCGTACACCGCCGAGGCGATCTCGACCCGGCAGCCGATGTCGATCGCGCCATGTGCGGTCCGAACGCCGAGCGCGCGCGCCTTCTCCCGGAACCAGTAGGCCCCCTCGCGCCCCGGCGAGCAGACCAGATATTGCGTCCGGAAGGTGCCCCGGCTGGTCTCGATCAGAAATCCGCCGTCGCACTCCCGCTGGATCTCGGTGACCTCGGTCTCCAACAGCAGTGTTCCGCCACGCCGCTCGACCGTATCGGCCATCGCACCCGTGACCCGATGGGCGAAGTCGGTCCCCATATGTCGCTGTACGACCGGGACAAGCTGGATGTCCCAGCCCCCCTTTGGTGTTTGCTTGCGGACCCAGGAGACGCGGTCCAGCCACCACTGGATCCGCGCCTGATCGAGACCATGCAGTGTCGGATCGGCACCATGCTCCAGAAAGATCCGGTCCACCTCCTCGATCCGTCGGCTTGCCTCCTCCTCCGACAGCCCGAGCTCCCCCAGATCCAGCCCGATGTGCGGCGAAAGATTGAGCTTTCCGTCGGTATAGCCGCCCGCCCCACCCGGATGGTGTCTGCGATCGAGGATCAAGACCTCAAGCTGATCCGCAAGCCGCAGGGCCGAGAAGAGGCCGGCTGGCCCGGCCCCGATGATGATCACGTCAAAGGCTTTGATTGGCATGCTGATGTCCTTCGTGACTCCGAGGTTCCAGCCCTCGGAGGTTGGCCGTGGGGCACGCGGCACGTCCAATGCTGACTCGAGCCGATCCGTCCGGCCCGGGGCTCAATCCCTGGGCTCAATCCCTGGGCTCAATCCCTGGGCTCAA
>RRYU01003599.1_pt1 | contig 45324 bp, 31 predicted proteins | sample 2162651 | NCBI WGS metagenome assembly RRYU01 (sample SAMN10267283, study PRJNA491782) | microbial mat metagenome | isolation source: biomat in the production well | place: Japan: Minami-Kanto gas field, natural gas well KTG3 | collected 2017-06
CCACAGCGCTGCGCGCAGTGGACAATTCACGATTTACGTTAGCCCGTAATTCTTCCAGACGCTGAAAATCCTTGTATACATCGGCATATACCTGAGCAGCACTGGACTGAAGCTGCGTATATTGTTCGTAGGTCTGCTGCAACGTGGCACTACGCTCACCTTCTTCCGTCTGCTCTACCTGCTGCATCAAGGCATACGCTTGCTGAACACGGCGCTGAATCGTGTTGATCTTCTGCTGATTGGCCTCCTGGATATCATCACGATGCACCCCGGCAAACGCAACAATCTTCTGCACCTCGGCAGCGGCCAGTTGCTGGGCATGCGCGGCACGCGTGCGCAACTTCTCCATCGCCTCAACCTCGGAGAGCGCCCCGGCCAGCGCCTGGTCGGCCAGATTATTGGCAGCCTGGGCCTGACGCACCAGTTCTAGCCAGTCAGGCTTTTCTTTCTGGATCTCGGCCTGCGCGGTGGCCAGTAACTGCTCGGCCTGACTCAACTCGTTTTCAGGCTGCTTGCCTACATCAGGGTCATTGGCCCGCACAAACTCCCAGCCACGCTGAATATCTTCCGCCGCCGCTGCCAGCTCGGCCCGAGCCGTGTCACGCGCCGTTTCAAGATCCTTTAGCCGCAGGGTAATTGCATCGATCAGCGAGCGTGCATACGCCAGCGCTGCGTCGGCGGCATCCAGGTCTTCTTTTGCCGCATGAAACTCCTGGACATCCATGGTATTGTTTTGCTGCGCATTCTGCCAGTGTTCATGCGCCCGGTCAGCAGACGACTCCGCCTCGCTGCCATTGCCGCGAATATCGCTCCAGGTACTCTCGGCAAACTCGTCGACCAGATCAAAAGTCTGATGGCCCACCACAATGGCCTGCGCCACTTCCTGGCCCAGTGCTTCAATTTCGGCCAGGCGGCGCGTATTCTCGGCCTGCAGATCTTTCAAACCACGCCCGTTGGCAATTGCTTCGTTCAGCAACTGACGCGCCGCAATCAGGGGCTTGTCGGCAGCCGCGACGCCTGTGGTTTGCAGCACGTGCGCCGTTTCGGCCAGTGCCTGTTGTGCGCCATCCAGGGCTGTCTCACTGGCATCCATGCGATAACCTTCGGCGGCCAGCGTTTCGGCGTCATTGCGCCCGCCTACAATGCCCTCACGTATGCTATGGAAACGATCCAGCGTGGCTGCCAGTGCCTGCGCCGACTGCACAGCCGTCTGTGCCAGGGCAATCGCCTGACGGGCATCGTGCCCGGCTAACGCCTGTTCAGCCTCAGCGATCTCGCGCTGCACTGGTACCAGCACCGCGTTCGTGTCTGGAATATCCGCTTGCAACGCAGCAAGCTGATCGGCGACGCTACTCAAGTTTTTTTTTGCGTCGTCGATCGCACCAGGCGCCTGACGCGCCAGTTCATCCAGTTCACGCCGCTTCTCGGATACCTGGTTCAGACGACCGCGTAACCCCTCGACGGCCTGCTGAACCTGAGCATACCCCTGAGTAGCCTGATCATACTGCGCGATAGTTGGCGAGGCGTGCTGTTCCAGTTTCTCAGCAACATCATCAAACTGATTCTGCGCCTGGGCAAAGCGCTGCGTAATCTCATTCTGATCCCGCGCCAGCGCCGCCACATCAGCAGGCGTATACGAAACCCGGTCAAATGCAGCCTTCTCTTGCGCTGTCTTAAGCTGCCTGCCCAGGTCGGCAATCGCGCCACCTGCGGCCTGCCGCCCTGCTGCGGCTCGCTCGCGCGCATCGTTCAGCGCCTTCGCAGCGGCACGTCGCCGGCTAAACACGCCCCAACCCACAAACAGGCCAATCAGCACAAAGACGCCAATGACAATCGGGATAAGACTAAAATTAATATTTGTGCCGCCGCCAGGTTCGGGCGGATTAGCAATTGCCCCATCGATGGCGCGCAGCGCATTGACATAGCCCTCGGTAAAGTTGCCACTCGCCAGGGCCGGATTCAGCTCGGTGGTACGAATAAAATCATAGTTCTCGTTCACAGCCAGGGCCGCGTTCCAATCCTCGCCGAAGAGAATGCCGCTGTAGCGACTATCCAGGCCAACATAGATCGCGATCATATTGACCCGCGCCAGCCCATCGCTACGCACCAGGCCATCCTGCTCTAGCCGCTGGCGAAAATCTGCTTCACCGCCAGATTGGGTCATATAGACTGCCACCTGAGCACCACGGTTGATCAACGGCTGGGCAGCCCGTTCAATCTCACTCCGGTTCAGATTACCGGTCTCATCATCAAAGATCAGGCTACCCTGAGCCAGCACCGGAGTAGCCACCAGCCACAACACTGCGACCAGTACAAGCAATCGCGTTAGATAGCGCATAGCACCTCCATAAAACCGAAACGACCCGGCGGGTCGTCTCTCATCACACGTCACCCGCTACCTGTATCATATCATGCCGGAGTGCGACAAATAAACTCTACCTCATTACCATCTGGATCGTCCACATACATAGTACGGCTGGCCAGTACTGGATGCTTGCCGCTGCGCGGCTGATACCCGGCTGCCACCAGCGCAGCATGCTGGGCGTCAAACTGCGTTTCGGGCAGTTCCAGCGCCAGATGATGTAACTGATAGCCAGATGGCTGTTGTTTGATTTCTGGTGTCTTTGGCACCAGCACAATCATCTGAGGAATACCGGCATGCCCCTCGCCCACCTTCAGAAAGACATTTGGCAATTCAGGGGGTGAAATCACCGACAGGCCCAGCACGTCGCGATAAAACTGTAACGCCCTGGGCAGGTCAGCCGTCCAGAGCACAATCTCGGCAACACCGACGATGTGAGTCATACAATCACCTTTCCTCAGAGACTATTTGAAAAGGGGAGGGTTGAACCAGACGGGGTCATCCTGCGACGATACCCCACCACCCTACCCCCTCTTTACAGGGGTAGGTTTTTTCCGTAGGGACGCGCTTCTGCGCGTCCGCAGGGCGTCCTGATGCGGAACACGTCCGCACGGACAGGCAGAAGCCTGTCCCTACGGATCGCATTAGAACGCCATCCATCGAAAAACCTACCCCTGTGAGCCTACCCCCTCTCCCCAAATACTTATCATTACCCACAATTCTACCCCATCAGGATGTGGTAGAGCGGGTAGCTTCCCGCCTTCCACGTATACCGGCGGGGCGCAGCCCCGCCAAGATTCTAATGTTTTCGGTTTGGTGTGGCGGCTTTGCCGCCACACCAAACCGAAAACATTTTTTTGCGGGGGCCGGAGGCCCCCGCATGCCCCACTTGTGGGTCATGCATAGCCCTGTGAGAGAGGGGGGCAGAGGGGTGAGGGCGGTCTGGTTCACCCAGGAGTTATTCGTGCTAACAAAACGTTTGTCTAACGTCTATCTGATCTTTCTATCAGAACCTGTCGTACTGTCTTTTGCCCGTTGCACGTTGCGCTTCCTACAATCCCGCCTCAAGTATATCGTTAATCATCGTATAATGATAGCGCAACCAGGCCGGATTGCTATCATACGATTGACAGACAACATTGCACAGATTCAAATGATAAATCATGCGATAGATCCGACTACGCTGTTCCCAGCCATCAAGCAGCGGGCGAATGTGGCGATAGCCCTGCAAGAACGGACTGCTCAACGGATTGGCTTCGTCCGGCTCGATCAGCAAGCCGGTAGCGAACTCAAACTCACTATCAGCCGCCAGCGTCCACTCCAGATCAAGCAACCCACTCAGGTGCCAGGAAGCACCGGAACGCTCAAGCAAAACATTATGCAAACCATAATCCCCGTGTACCAGAACGGGCGGCGGCAGAGCCGGAATATAGGCACGTACAACATACGACTCGACCGCCTCCAACAGCGTGCTAGGCAGTTTCCCGCAATGCCAGAGATCGACCAGAATTTCGGCCACGCGATCAAGCAAATACATCTGCCAATCGGGTGCATAGCCCTGTTTGCCCGTCTGATGATCAAAGCCACCATAGGCGCTACAGCCCAGACGATGGAACAATGCCAGGGCCTGACCCATATCATACGAGATTTGCCAGTGCGCCACGGCATCGAGTTGCGGCCAGACCAGCAATCCATTCTGTCCGGGCAAACGTTCTAGCAGCAGGGTATCATAGGGAAATATGCGCCGTGATGTGTCTAATGCCAGCACCTCGGGAACGGGCAGATCCGTCTCGACGCGCAGACGGCGAAAGAGGGCTGCCTCTTTACGAAACCGGTAACGCGTCGACTCGCGTACATCCAGCCGCAAGAGCATATCACCATTGACAATACAGGTCGGGTTATCAGTTGAGCTATCCAGGATCTGCCAATATTTCAGCCGTCCCAGACCATACCGATCCAGGAAAGTGGCAATGTATGCATCGCTAAATGTTATCAAAACCTTGGCACCTGGGGTGAAGAGGACGTTCGCATCAATATAGTATGTATTTTTTTGGATTATAGCACAATATAGATCGAAATTCTCTGTTAGCGCGAATAAGCCCTGGGATGGGTCAGGCTCCCAACCATCAATTTGGCGAAACGCGCATCTGAATCACCCCACCCCCCAACCCTCACAGGGGTAGGTTTTTCCGTAGGGACGCGCTTCTGCGCGTCCGCAAGGCGTCCTGATGCGGAAAACGCTCCCACGGACAGGCAGAAGCCTGTCCCTACGGATGGCGTTACGATGCGATCCGGCCAAAAAACCTACCCTTGTGAGCCCCCCCAACCCCCGCCCCTGCACGGGGCGGGGGAGCAAGATGGGGCATCCTGGCGGCACACGCTCTGCGTGTGCCGCCAGGATGCCCCATCTCCCCCTCTCCCTCAGGGCTATGCATGACCCACACGTAGGGACGTGCGGGGGCCTCCGGCCCCCGTAAAATAGAGTATGTTCGGTTCGTTTTGGCGGCAAAGCCACCAAAACGAACCGAACATACCTGATTTGGATGATCTATTGCGCTGCGTGGGTTGCCCGGCAGACAGACTTTAAACCTGCAGGAGCGAGCGAGCAATCACAAATTTGAGGTAGCGCCCTTCCATAAAGCCAGCGGGAACGGGATGATCCGCCGGTTGGCCTGCCTCATGCACAATCTGCAGACTGCGATGGGCCTGCGCAGACGCGTCGGCCAGCATATCGCGAAACGCCTCGGGCGAAACCTGGCTGGTACAACTTGAGGTAACCAGCAAGCCACCAGGCCGCACACAGTGGAGCGCCAGGGTATTCAGGCGCGTGTAGGCACGCACGGCGGCATAGCGACTACTTTTAGCGCGTGCAAAGCCAGGAGGATCAAGAATCACCATGTCGAACTGCTGCTTCTGACGACCAAAGCGTGCCAGCAGTTCAAAGCAATCTTCAACCAGAAAAGGAAAGCGCTGGGGATCAAACCCATTCAACTCAAAGTTGCGTACCGCCGCATGCGCAGCCTCGGCTGCATTATCGCAACTAACCACCTCTACCGCGCCACCCCGTGCCGCATACAACGAAAAGCCGCCAGTATACGCAAAGCAGTTGAGGATACTCCGGCCCGCCGCCCAGTGTTCAACCGTGCGGCGATTCTCACGCTGATCGAGGAAAAGCCCGGTTTTCTGACCGACATACAGATTAGCCAGAAAGAAGAGGCCGTGTTCTTGCACAACCAGATCTGCAGGCGGAAGTTCGCCCCAGAGCACCTGGAGCGCGGCAGTATGGGGAATAGCCGGAGCATCGTCCGATGCAGCATCAGCAGTTGGCAGCGTACTGTTCCGTTGCACAACCCCCCGTAACGACCTATCGCAAGTACATAACGCCTGCACCACCAGGGGCACCAGCGGATTCAAGCTACTGGCATACGTCTGCACAATCGCATAATCGCCATAGCGATCAACCACAATACCCGGCAGGCCATCGCCCTCGCCATAGATCCAGCGATAGGTATTGGTATCGCCACCACATAACTCAGTACGAAGTTCCCAGGCTGCCTGGACGCGCCGGGACACCCAGGCAGCATCGGGAATAGACTGACGAGCAAAGATGCGTATGGCAATCGCACTGGTAGCATCCCACAGGCCCACCGCCTGAAATGCATCACAGTGCAGGCGCACCCACGTGCCCGACGGCAGATCGATATCACCATGCACCTGATTGCGATAGACCCAGGGATGCCCCTGGCGCAAACGTGCCTTCAGGGCTGATTGGACAGATATATCAGGCAGCGGCATATCAACCGATCGTAACACCGTTACCAACCACCTTTTCATGCCCAAAAGCCGACTCGGTCGTGCGCGGTCGAATAGCAACATTGCGCCCAATGCGCGTGCCAGCCGGAATACGTGAGCGTGCGCCAACCACAGACAACCCGGTATTCAACGCATAAGGCGCATCTATGTTAGGCGTATTGTCTGTGCCTGTTCCCAGCAGAACCCCCTCACCAATTGTCACATTCTCATCGATAATGGCATGATCCACCACAGCGCCCGGGCCGATCCAGGTATCCCCCAGGATGATCGAATCCTGGATGATCGCATCAGGCGAGACATACACCCCCGGCGAGAGCAGCGAACGCAACACCTGCCCATACACCCGGCAGCCATCGCTAACCATACTATTCTCAATCACTGCCTGTTCACCAACCTCAACGGCGGGCCGCTGGGCACTGACGGTATGGATTACCCAATCGGGGTCATACAGATCGAGCGCAGGAGTTTCGGCAATCAGCGACATATTCGACTCATAATACGCCTGTAGCGTGCCCACATCGGCCCAGTAGCCATTGAAGGTATAGGCAAACGTGTCAACCTGGGTAATCAGGCGCGGCAGCAATTCCCGCCCGAAGTCGGCCTCGTTGCCACTCGAGAGGATCTCCATCAAAAAGCTCTTACGGAACACATAGATCCCCATCGAAGCCAGGCTAATCGTCGATCGGCGCGGCTTTTCGACAAAGCGTTCAACCCGCCCGTTGGCATCTATCGACACGATACCATAGCGATGCGCCTCGTGGGGGCTTACGCTATGCACAGCCAGGGTCATATCGGCATTCGTTTCCTGATGCAAACGCAGCAGGGGTTGATAATCCATACGATAGACATGATCGCCAGCCAGCAGCAACACCGTATCCGCCGGCTGATCGGCAATAAAATCCATGTTATAGCGCACCGCATCGGCTGTACCGCGCTGCCAGCCACCGCCCTCGGGCGTTGGCGAAGGATGCAACACACGCATACCCCCCTGCGCACGATCCAGATCCCATGGTCGGCCTACACCCAGATGATTATGCAGCGACTGAGGGCGATACTGCGTAAGCACACCAACATTAAAGATACCCGAATTGACACAGTTCGACAGGGTGAAATCGATAATGCGGTACTTGCCCGCAAACGGCACAGACGCCTCAGTTCGTTCGGCTGTCAATACATTCAACGCAGGAGAATCGCCTCCTGCCAGGATCAGTGCCAGTGTTCGTAACATAAGCCAACCTCTGACAATAGACGACAGACCCCAAACAAGGCATCCTGCCTGCGGTCGGTCATCGACCATCGATTATCAAATTGTCGCCCCACTAGGCACATCGCCCCCCGGAAAATCTTCGGTATCACGGTCGGCATTAATCAGAACATTGCGACCGATATGGATACCATGGGGAATATGTGCGCTCTTACCTACCACCGTAATACCGGCATACAGTTTATCCGGCTGGGTCTGGTTTGGCGTATCGTAATCTTCACCCCATCCCAGGTGTGTTCCGGCACCCACAACCACCTGTTTATCAATGACAACCCGGTCAAGCACAGCACCCGGCCCGATCCAGGTATCGTTCATCACCACACTATCACGCACTACTGCGCCAGGTGACACATACACACCCGGTGAGAGCACTGAATGTTCAACCGTGCCGCGCACGACACAGCCGTTACACACCATTGAGCGCACGATACGCCCCTGGGGGCCGATTTTCACCGGTGGGCGCTCTTCGCTACGAGTATAGACCACCCAGTTTGGATCAAACAGATCAAACGCACAGGTCGGGCTGAGCAGATCCAGGCTGGTTTCCCAGTACGCATCAATCGTACCAACATCGACCCAGAAGCCGTCAAAGCGATAGGCATATACGCGATCACGTGGAATCATCGATGGAATAACATGCTTGCCAAAATCGATCCGTGGCTGGTCATCACTGCCCTCTTGTAGACGCTGGATCAGCATATCGGCATTGAAAACATACACACCCATATTGGCCAGGGTGCCCTTATCACGGTCTTTAGGCTTTTCGGTAAACTCAACAATGCGATTGTCCGCATCTGTGGTCATAATGCCAAAGCGATCGGTCTGTTCGAGTGGCACATCCATCACCGCGACCGTCACATCGGCGCGAAACTGCTGGTGTTCCTCGATCATGCGGCTATAATCCATCTTATAGATATGATCGCCCGATAGAACAACCACAAGATCGGCACGCTGTTCGCGGATATAATTGACATTCTGAAAGATTGCATCAGATGTGCCGCGATACCAATCGCCGATATTACGCCCGATGTACGGTTGCAGCAGACGAATGCCGCCGCGTGAGCGATCCAGATCCCAGGGCTTGCCGATCCCGATATGTTCATTCAGCGAATGCGGGCGATACTGGGTCAATACAGCAACATCAAAGATACCTGAATTGACACAGTTGGAAAGCGCATAATCAATAATGCGATACTTCCCGGCAAACGGTACTGATGGTTTGGCCCGTTTCTCAGACAAGACGCTGAGTCGCGTTCCTTCACCACCGGCCATAATCATTGCGATAACTCGCATAGCATCACCGCTGGTTTCCCCTCTATTACTTTTTTCACGTTAAGGCTGCCCCTTGATTGTAACCGCAATTGGGCATCTGTGCAATAATGGTAGAAAGATACACCCCACGCCGACATAATCCACCAGATACAGCACGACTTCAAGCAGACGTTGGCGGGCGTGGGCGGGGCCGCGTGCGGGATGACCATGAAACACCATGTCATTCCGACTGCCGCCCCGCTGTGTCGCCGGGAGATGGGCTATCGCCCCTGGCGGCAGGAGGAATCCCCAGTGATCGGCGCTGAATCGGGCGCTGATCCGCGTTGGAGATTCCTCACACCGCCGACCGGTCTGGTTGGTTCTGACTGAGGGCACGGGGTGGGGCGGTGTTCGGAATGACATGGATAGACATGGTGTGTTTTGCGCTATGCGTTCTGCGCTTAGAGCTGCCCGCGCCCCTTTAACTGCAGATAGGTATTTATCACACTGATAGTCAGCTTATCAGCCGGCACATCCAGCGTGAGTACGCCGCTACGATTGAGTGTATCCAGCACCACCTGACGTTCGGTGAGCAGCATCTCGGCTACGGCCCGCTGATACACGGCATCGCTGCTGTCCGGGCGGGCATGCGCCAGATTGGTGATATTCGGGTCGTTGATGGTGACACACAACGGCAGATGCCGCCGCGCCAGCCGCCCCAGATTGGCAATCAGTGGCCGCGCCGCTTCGAGCGTTACCAGGTCGGTAAAGACAACGATCAGCGAGCGACGTTTGTGCTTGACACCCAGATAACTGAGCGCACGGGCATAATCAGCCTCGACCGGCTGGAACTGGACATTGTATAGCGTTTCCAGCATGCGATAGAACTGGCTCTTGCCTCGTTTGGGGGCCAGAAATGTGCCCACTTCGTCGGCAAAGGTTAGTAGCCCGATATGATCGCCCTTGAGCGAGGCGACATACGAAAGCAAAAGCGCCGTATTGATCACATAGTCGAGTTTGGCCAGGTCGCCAATCGGCGGGCGCATCAGCCGTCCGGTGTCGATCACGCTCATGACATACTGGCTACGTTCGGTTTCATACTCGGCGGCAATCGGCTTGCCCCGACGGGCGGTGGCTTTCCAGTTGATCCGCCGAAATTCGTCGTCGGTGTTATATTCACGTAGGCGCTCGAACTCGGTGCCAGTGCCATAAATGCGCGCCTGGCGCAGCCCCAGTTCAAACAGCAGGCCCTTGCGCGCTAACAGATCATATTTGCGTACTTCTAGCACATTTGGATACACTTTTACATCGACCTGGGCCGGGTAACGGGCCTGACGCACAAAAGTTTGCATCTGGCTGCGGTAGCGCAGATTGATATCGCCAAAGTGATAGTCGCCTCGCTGCAATGGGCGTACATGGTAGCGTGCCTCGAAGATGTCATAGGGAAACAACACATCGTTGATCAGCGGCGTGTCACAGGTGAAGCGATAGGGGTATTCGTCGCGCAGGGTGAAACGCAGCCGCCGTTCGCTGCGGTTGGCCAGCAAGACGGTGATCAGATTATCAGCCCCCAGCGAAAGTTTGCTGTCATGCAGGCGTTCAACCTCGATCCGATCCGGTGTGGGCGTCAGAACGACATCGGCAGCTACCAGGCCGACCACGGCCATAAAATAGACCAGCGCCAGCCACAGCAGTGGTTGGGCCAGCGCGGCCCCGCCAACCAGCAGTGCGCCGAGCAGTAACAGAATGAGCAGACGTGGGGTTGGGATCATATGGTTTGAGGTTCTCTCGTAATAGGAGTTCCGACGATACGAGATCATACCATATCTTTGCAACTTTACGACCGATTTTGACGTCTGTTTACTATTCATCGAAGCTGGCGTCGCCGACAATGCAATATGTATGACCATGTCACCCCGATCAAACAGGCTTTCAGGATACCACTGGCTCATTCCTTTCATACGAGGTACGCATGCTGGAAATGGTTTCAGATAAGCCATTCCAGTATGATAGGTGGCGTAGGGGCGACCGGCCGGTCGCCCCTACAGGACAGTATGCATGGATATCCAACTGTAAAGTATCCACGAATTTTGTGTTATCTGTAGATCACGCAACGAAAGGAGTCGCGCTATGACTGCTGCTACTTCCCGGCCCGAACTGTTCCCCGGTCTGCCCGTTACCGAGGGAATGCTGGTGCCAACCGACCGCGCTCTGCCACCGGTACCGCTGAAGCATACAGACGTGCAAGCTACCATCATTGGCCCGTTGTGTGATGTGCAGGTGACCCAGCAGTTTCATCATACACATACCCGCCCGATCGAGGCGATCTATGTGTTTCCCCTGCCCGAAGATGCATCCGTTACCGACCTGACCTTGACCATCGGCGAGCGCGTGATTCGGGGAGTGATCCAGGAACGCGAACAGGCCCGCCGCAACTATGAACAGGCGCGTACGTCTGGTCAGGGGGCGGCTCTGCTAGAACAGGAACGCCCGAATCTGTTTACTGTCTCGGTGGCGAATATCCAGCCCGACCAGCATGTAGAGGTAATGCTGCGTTTCCACGACCGGGTGGCCTATGATGATGGGCGCTTTGAGTTTGTTTTCCCCACGGTGGTGCTGCCGCGCTATGTCCCGCAGGATATGGCTGGTTCTGCGGATGCCGGGCGCGTTACGGCCACGCCACTGCTACCAGCCGATATGCGCGATGGCCATACGCTTAACCTGACGCTGATGCTGGATGCTGGCTCCGTTGAGGACATCAGTAGTCCGACGCATGGCATTGATATGGCAACTGAGCATGGTATAACCAGGGTGGCGTTGCGCGAGGAAGCGGCAATTCCAAATAAAGATTTCATGCTGCGTTATCGCGTGGCTGGTGATCAATTTAAGGCTACGCCTTTTACCTATCGCCCGCAGGGTCAGCCAGGGACAGTGCTGTTGATGCTGACGCCTCGTGCTGAACTGGCCCCTGAAGACATTTTGCCCCGTGAGCTGCTGTTTGTGTTTGATCGCAGCGGCTCGATGGGCGGCGACAGCATTGTGCAGGCGCGCAATGCCCTGCGGGCCTGTCTGCGGGCGCTTAATCCCGCAGATACTTTTAATATCTTCCCGTTCGACAATCATGTTGAACAATTTGCGCCCCAGTCGCTGGCTTTCACCCAGGAGCATATTGATCGTGCCGATGCCTATATCGAGCAGATTAATGCGCGGGGCGGCACCGAGATCCTGGGCGCACTGCAACAGGCCCTGGCGCAACCACGCGATACCGAACGCCTGCGAGTAGTAGTTTTTATGACCGATGGCGCGGTGGGCAACGAAGATCAGGTGCTGCGCGAACTGGGCAGTGCGCTGAACGAGGCACGGGTGTATGCCTTTGGCATCGGCTCGGCGGTTAATCGCTTTCTGCTCGACAAGCTAGCCGAAGTGGGGCGTGGCAGCGTCGAGTATATCTTCCCCGGCCAGGCCATCGAAGATGCCGTGCAGCGCTTCCAGAACCGCGCCGCTTTCCCCGTTCTGGTCGACCTGGCGCTCGACTGGGGCACAGCGCGGATCACCGATGTCTATCCTAATCCGCTGCCCGACCTGTACGCGGGCCAGCCGCTCAGTCTGCTGGCACGTTTTCATACTCAGGGTGCGTCACGGGTGCGGCTGAGTGGACGGAGCATGCATGGTTCCTTTGAACAGGTTCTGGATATTGAATGGCCAGCGGCCACACCCGACCGCAGTGAGCACTGGGCCACCTTGCCACAGGTGTGGGCGCGGGCACGTCTTGATGCCTTGATGACCCAGGAACGCCATGCGCCAGCGGAACAAAGCAAACTGCGTGACCAGATCCTGTCTCTGGCGCTGGAGTATAGCCTGATGAGTCCCTACACATCACTGGTCGCGATTGAAGAGCAGCGCGCCGACCATGCAGACCGGGCGAAGGCTGATCGGGTGCTGGTACCGATTCACCTGCCGCAGGGCACGCTGCGCGAGGCGTTTGAAATGCCGGGTGCGCCGATGTCGCCGATGGCCATGGGCATGATGCCTGCCAGCGCACCACCAATGTTTAGCCAGATGGTGTCACGATCGGCGAAAATGCACCGATCCCCTTCCGCACCCCCGACATTGTCCGAGAATGCCGAATTCTTTGCAGATAGCCTGGCCGCCGCACCGTCGCCAGCCGATCCTGGCGTCTTTGGGGCTGCACCTGTGGCAGAGCCATCCCCGCTATCTCAGCCATCTCTATCGAAGCAGCAGCGTTACGACCAGGCCCTGCGCTATCTGGCACGCACGCAGGGCGTCAGTGGTGCATGGGGCGAGTCGGCTGTGGCGACAGCCCTGGTGGTACTGGCCTTTTTGCAGGGCGGGCATACCGACCGGGCGGGCAACTTTATGCCGCAACTGACACGTGCCACGCGCTGGCTGATAGAGCAGGCAAAGCGTGCTGATGTTGCGCCAGCCGTAGCCTGGACACTGGCCGTCCTGGCTGATAAAACCGCTGCAACAGCCCATACCAGCGCTCGTGATACAGCCCTGACCAATGCCACACCGGCAGATGACCTCGACCGAAACTGCCTGGCGCTGGCACGTGGCGAGCACATCCAGACACCCGCCGAGGCACAACGTTCGTTTACCAGCGAACGTGACGCGCTGGCGCTGGCGCTGCACCTGTTCAGCCCGGCAGCCCCGGTAGCAGACATTGCCGCCACTCTGGAAGGACAGCAACAGACTGGTGGCAGCAATGCTGGAGCAGTTGTAGCGCCTGGTTTGAGCGCCGCCCATCGTGATGCGGCCATCTTTGCAATGACCGCAAGTAGTGCGCTGGCGTGGAGTGTAGCATAGATGGGAATGATCTGTGCTGTAGGTGCAGCTTGCAGCCGCACACGCGACGTGCGCGGCTGCAAGCCGCGCCTACTCGTTGCTCCACCAGTTGTATTTGTCTAGTAACTATTCACGATTGGGGGAACCGGATAGACATGGCCGTGGAGTGCCGGAAGCGTCTTTCAAACCACGTAAGACATGGTTCACGTTTACTTTACACTTTGGTTGGACGATACGCCCTCACCCCCTGCCCCCTCTCCCTGAGGGAGAGGGGGGAGAGGGGCATCCTGGCGGCACACGCTCCGCGTGTGCCGCCAGGATGCCCCTCGTCCGGTTCCCCCCGCCCCTTGCAGGGGCGGGGGCTAGGGGGTGGGGTGATTCACGCAACCAATCTGTCTGTGAGTATGTAAAGTAAAAGTGGCCTATCTGAAACCTTGCCTAAGGACACGAACAGTGTGCAGATGTGTTCTCTCCGTGCCTCCGTGTCTCTGTGGTGAATCGTGTACTCCGATCGTGAACAGGTACGACCTATCGTCATGTTGCACGAATCGCGATGTATGCTATGCTGTATGAGCTTTTTCTTGGCAACATTTCTACTTTTTACCTTTCTACATATGCACACGTAACCGTTCAGGTGGGGTGGTCGGGAGGGGCAATGCCCCTCCCGGAGTCTCTTCTGTTCGACTCGTTTTGGAGGCAAAGCCGCCAAAACGAGTCGAACAGAAGGTTTTGCGGGGCCTGCGGCCCCACGCCCCCGCTGGCGCAGGTACCGCCTGAACGGTTACTATGCACACAATATATATATGCACACAATCAGCATTATCAAAGTTGGCGGGAACGAACTGGATGATCCAGTATTTCTAACCAGGCTATGTGACATCCTCAGCAGTCAGACGCACCCCCTGGTACTGGTGCATGGTGGTGGTAAAGAAATCAGTGCTGCACTGGAACAGTATGGGCAGACAGTTCAGTTTATCGATGGGTTGCGGGTCACTCCTCCCGAAAGCATGGCGATCATGGAAATGGTCGTATGTGGTCGCATCAACAAACGTCTAGTAGCCCGCCTGACCATGGCAGGGCGACGGGCGCTCGGCCTGAGCGGCGTCGATCTTGGCATGTTGCAGTGTGTACCGCACCGCCCCAACGGGGTCGACCTGGGCCGTGTCGGCGCAATTACCCAGGTGGATACAGCCATCTTGCACACGCTGGTGGGCCTGGGCTGGCTGCCCGTGATCGCACCCGTAGCGCTAGGCAAAGACGATGGTCTCAGCTACAATGTCAATGCCGATCATGTTGCCCTGGCTGTAGCAGCGGGGTTGGCAGATGGAACGACGCATGGCAACGCGGCAGAGCTGGTTTTCATCAGCAACGTACCAGGCGTTCGGATCGAGCAGCGCGTGGTAGAACAGATGACAGCCAGCGATATAGATCAGGCGATCCAATCCGGCGCAATTCATGGTGGCATGATTCCCAAAGTGCAATCGGCCCTGGCAGCCCTGGCACAGGGCGTTCCCCAGGTACGCATTACTAATCTGGATGGGCTTGGTGGTGGTGGTACACGTATTGTTGGCGAAGCTGCTGGCTAAACAGGCAGCAGAGAAAGCACAGAGATGGCAACCGATACAGAGATCCACTATGTAGAAGCTGGCGACATTTTTCGTGATCTTGCACCAGGAGAGCGTGTTCAGATTGAACGCTTGATCATGTATCGGCGCTATCCAGCCGGGCAGATCTTTCACTCACCCGACGAATATGGCGAACAACTATTCATTCTTACTGCCGGGCGCGTGCGCCTGTATAAGTTATCGACTGAGGGGCGGGCGCTCACGCTGGCAGTGCTGGAACCTGTAACCATTTTTGGCGAAATGACCCTGGTGGGCCAATGGATGCACGACAGCTTTGCCGAAGCAGTAAGTGAATGCACGATTGGCGTGATCGAGCGGGATGTTTTGCGCTGTTTATTGGAGAAATATCCCGGAGTGGCGCTCAATTTTATGGAATTAATGGGGCAGCGCCTGCAGGCGATTGAAAGTAAACTGGCCGATATTGCCTTCAAGAGCGTGCCTCAACGACTGGCATCGGTGTTGATCAACCTGGCCAATGTGCCGGATACGCAAACCAACGCCGACGCACCGCCCAGAGTGATACGGCTTACCCATCAACAGCTTGCCGAGATGGTTGGGGCTTACCGTGAAACGGTTACAAAGGCAATTGGCGAGTTTCGGGAAGAGGGGTTGATCCGCTTTGAGGATGACAGCATTCTGCTGACAGATCTGGAGGCGCTGCAACAACTGGCGATACGATGAATTGATAGTTATTAGCGCGAAAAAGCCCTGGGATGGCGGAGACTCCCAACCATCAGTTCGACGAAACGTGCATCTGAATCACCCCACCCCCCGGCCCTCACACGATACTACTGGGTAATTCCCCAGCGGGGGGTCTTTCACAGGTAGGTTTTTTCCGTCGGGACGCGCTTCTGCGCGTCCGCATGGCGTCCTGATGCGGAACACGTTCCCACGGACAGGCAGAAGCCTGTCCCTACGGATGGCGTTCCAACGCCATCCATTGAAAAACCTACCCCTGTGAGCAGCGGGGGGTAGGGGCGAATAATTATTCGCCCCTACGGAGGCGCAATGCACTGTCCATATGGAATGAACCAGCGATATCTGTCGCCCGTACCCGCCCATTTTCATCTCGGCGGTGCGCACACCACGCATGGAGGGCTAGCGTGAATAACGTCCACTGTTGTCATAACGGGATGGTTCTTCTTCGCGCATAAAGGGCCACCATCTGATAGCGCCTTTGGCTTGCACGCCGATCCAGGCCCACAGAACACCCTGCAAAACCACCAGGATTGTGATTAGAAGCAAATAAAAGGTAACCTTATCCATCGCATCCTCTCCTTACTCTGCGACTACATGACCGACTAAATATCCGTTCAAGGGTATGGTTATGCGTTGCTTTCTTGTCGATTGGCCGTATTATAGCTCATACAAAAATTGTTTGCAATAGGTTGATATTGTATATAATACAACTTATTTTCAAATCATAGGTACCCTTGTCCGCACTGCGTGCTAATGCTATAATCCCAATGGCCCTGCACAATGCAAAATTTGTGCCAAACGGATTGAGTCGAGGTTCTATGCGTATTTTGATGCTATCCTGGGAATATCCACCCTATATCGTCGGCGGCCTGGGTAAGCATATTGCCGACCTGGTACCGGCTATGGTATCGCCAGCAGTTGAACTGTATGTGGTCACACCGCACCTGAATGGCGGCATGGCAACAGAACCGGTTGGCAACCATGCGCAAATTGTACGTGTCAATGTCATTCCAGGGAATGGTCAGGAGTCAATTGCCACTGTTCTGCGGGCAAATATGAACATGGAACGTGCAGCCCAGGCACTAGCCAATCAGGTTGGTGGCTTTGACCTGATCCATAACCACGACTGGCTGACTACCGAAACGGCAATTGCCCTAAAAAAAGCCTGGCGTATTCCGATGATAACCACACTCCACTCGACTGAACGTGGCCGGCGGCAGGGCACGCTGGGCGATGATCACGCACAGCGTGTTCACGAGATCGAGTGGCGGCTAACGTACGAAGCCTGGCATATTATCGTCTGTTCACACTTTATGGCCAACCAGATTTGCGCCTATTTTGAAACACCTCCGGATAAAATTACCGTTATTCCAAACGGTATTTACCCTATGCCCGATCCATTTACCAGCATGGCAGAACGCCGCGCCTTCCGACGGCGCTTTGCTAGCGACGACCAGCGCATTGTGTTTTATGTCGGGCGGATTGTGTATGAAAAGGGTCTGCATGTCTTGCTGAATGCCCTGCCCCAGGTTCTGGCACAGGTGCCAACCCGCCTGATTATTGCCGGGAATGGCCCTTATCTCAATGCACTTAAGACCCAGGCACGTACCATGGGCCTTGAACAACACGTCCTGTTTGCTGGCTTTATCTCCGACGAAGATCGCGACCGGCTGTATCGGGTAGCCGATGCGGCTACCTTTCCATCATTGTACGAGCCATTTGGCATTGTGGCACTGGAAGCCTTCACGGCCTGCTGCCCGGTGGTTGTCTCACAGACTGGCGGACTTATGGAGGTAGTACGTTCACACGAAACAGGCATTGCGGTGTACCCCGGTAGCGCCGGTTCGCTGGCATGGGGTATTCTGCATACTTTGCAACACCCGGATTGGTCGCAGGCACGTGTAGCAAATGCATTACAAGAGGCACGTGAGCATTTTAACTGGCCTAGTATTGCTCAGGATACCATTGCCGTCTACAATAAAGTGCATACCGAATGGCAGGCCAGCGACTGGGGCAAAGAGTCAATTGTTCAGTAGGCAAGGAATCTATGGCAACCAATGATCAACTCTTGCAACAGGGTATTACCGCAGCAAAGGCTGGCAAGCGTGACGAGGCTCGCCAGTTATTGATGCAGGTGATCGAGGCCGATGAGCGCAACGAGCAGGCATGGCTCTGGATGGCCGGAGTGGTTGATGATCCTGAAGAGCAGCGTGTTTGCCTGGAAAATGTGTTAGAACTCAACCCGAATAGTGCGTATGCCCACCGTGGCATGGCCTGGCTGAATAAGCAGCATCCCCCCACCCCAACTCCCGCCGATGCACCAGCCTCTGAGCAAGCGGCAGGTAGCACGCATATTGGCGATTCAACCCGCCAGTTGAGCTATGATGGCAAAACACCTCTGGCCACGCGCCCCAAAGATCCGGTTCCGCCTGACCCAGAACTGGCTGAGGTCGAAAAGGAATATCCCTGCCCGTACTGCGGTGCGCCAACTTTCCTGAGTCAACAGTCCTGCCCCAAATGCCATCGAAATCTAACTGTGCCCGAAGAATTACCCAAAAAACGTAAAATCGCCACAACAATTTTAGGCATTCTCTGGACCATCGGCGGCGTTATCCTTGTGCTGGCTGGTATCGTGGTGCTATGTGCTGGCATCTTTATGGTGTCACAAGTTGCATCAGAAATGGGGCCTGATGCTTCGGCGTCTGTGCCTATTCTGGTCTGGCTGTTTCTGGTCATTCCACTGTTAATCGGTGGCTTCTATATTATGCTGGCACGCAACTTGCTTCGACGTAAAAAGTGGGCTTATATCGTGAATGCGATTTTTGCTGGCTTTAGCGCCATCGGCGTCATCTGTAACATCGCTCAACTGGCCGTGGCTGCGGCCAGCATTCCCCAGATGCTCAGCGAGATTGAGGCAACCGCGGGACCACTGCCAGAAAACGTCGATCTGAGCAACATCGGTACAATAATTGCTGCGTATATCGGCCTGGTTATTTTCATTAATGTTGCGACGGCAGTGCTGCATGTCGTACTGACCGTGCTTAGCTTCCGCGATTTCTATACCAGGAAAGCGCGTTTGTTACCTGAACTCGAGGCACAAGACGATGTCGAACTCTATAACGCTGGCGTGGCTTTTAAGAATGAGGGCATGTGGTATATGGCTATGACCGCCTGGGAAGGGGCGGTGCGCATGCGCCCCAAAGAGGCCAACTATCGCCACGCCCTGGGGTTGGCCTACGCCCAACTGAATCGCTTTGAACAGGCTCTGCCTACACTTCAGGAAGCCCATGCCCTGGCCCCCGACGATATTAAAATTCAAGAGAGTATTGCGCTGGTGGAGAAACGTGCCATCAGAGCCAGCAGGTAAGACTATGTCAGGAAATAGTTTTGGACAGATTTTTCGCCTGACGACATGGGGCGAGTCACATGGCCCGGCTGTCGGGTGTACCGTCGATGGCTGCCCCGCCGGGTTGCCCGTAACAGTTGCGGATATTCAGCATGACCTGGATCGCCGACGTGTCGGGCAGAGTCGGGTAACGTCAGCACGTCAGGAGCTAGACCAGGTGCAGATCTTGTCCGGTGTGTTTGAAGACAAAACAACCGGGACACCCATCAGTATGCTGGTATTCAATACTGATGCAAAACCTGGCCATTATGCCGAGATCAAAGACCTGTATCGCCCTGGTCACGCTGATTATACCTGGGATGTAAAATATGGCTTCCGCGACTGGCGCGGCGGGGGGCGTAGCAGTGCCCGTGAGACAATCGGGCGGGTAGCTGGAGGCGCAATTGCGAAACTGCTTCTGGCTACCGCCGGGGTACGTATTGTGGCCTATACGCTGTCATTGGGTGATCTACGGGCGAATGTGATCGATGAATATGAGATTGAGCGCAATATCATGCGCTGCCCCGATGCCGCTGTTGCTGCACGTATGGTTGAACAGGTCGATGCCGCCCGACGTAACCGTGACTCGCTGGGGGGCGTGGTTGAGGTACGCGCACGCGGGGTGCCGCCCGGTCTGGGTGAACCGGTATTCGATAAACTCCAGGCCGATATTGGCAAAGCTATGTTTAGTATTCCCGCAATTAAAGGGGTCGAGATCGGCGAAGGGTTTGGCGCAGCTAGCATGCGTGGGTCTGAACATAATGACCCCTTTGTACGCAGCGCCGATGGTCGTATTAGCACATCCAGCAACCACCACGGCGGTATCCTGGGCGGAATCAGCACCGGCGAGGAGATTGTAGTACGCCTGGCGGCTAAACCACCGGCCTCTATCGCACAGCCCCAGGAGACTGTGGATCGTGAAGGCAATCCATCACCCATTGAGGTTCATGGCCGCCATGATCCAACTGTCTTGCCCCGACTGGTACCGGTGGCCGAGGCAATGCTGGCTCTGGTTCTGGCTGATCATCTGCTGCGCCAGCGCCATGCCCGCCTGGAACCGCTGACAATCGATGATAGAATGTAAACTCAGCACATCCTGACGTAGGGCAAGTGGGGGCCTCCGGCCCCCACAAAAAAGTATTGTCGGTTTGGTTTAGCGGCTTTGCCGCCAAACCAAACCGACAATACTATAATCCTGGCGGGGCGTAGCCCCGCCGGTACCCGTGGAAAGTGGGAAGCTACCTGCTCTACCACATCAGGATGCGGTAGAATTGCGGGTGATGATAAGCTCTTCCAGGGGAGAGGATAGGCGGGTAGGGGCGAAAGATGTTGCCCCCCTGCTATTTTCACATTAGCATGTATCTATGAATATACATAAGTGGGAAATAGTTCCAGATATCCAACCAGGAACATTGAGGATGGGCCTGGCCCTGGCCGCCAGTCTGTGCTGGACCGGCGCATTGATGTTGCTGTTTCTGGCCGATCTGCGATCCGAACTGAATCTGTTTGCACCGCAACGCCTGTTCTTTTATGTGCTGGTGCTGGCTGCTGGCCTGTTAACCTTTATGCCAGTTCAGAAACGTATGCAGTTGCCCCACCTGGCCCTGGAAGGAGTAGGCGGCACGGCTCTGCTGCTCTATACGCTGGCGTTTGTACCACCACCAACTGGAAGTTTGCTCTCGTTGCCGGATGTGCCTGTGTATGTGCTGTTTGTTACCGGGCTGTTCTGGAGTACATCGGCACTGATTTTGCCCATTATATACACGATTGGTCAACGTCTGTTTCATGAGCGGGTACGCCGTATGGACTTTCGGCGCGCCAGTCGCCAGGCCCACGAAGTCGGTGTACTGGTTGCCGCCACAGCCGTTCTGGCCGGGCTGCGCGTACTGACCTGGGTGAGTTTACTTTTGCTGACGCTGATTATCATTACGGCTGAAATTCTGTTTCTCTCGCAGGTAGAGGTACAAGATACGTGACTACTCCCAATCCTCGAAGGAGTGGGCTTCTAGGGATTTACACCCAAGCTGTGTAATCCCACAGCCAGTATATTTATCGCGGCATTGAGATCTCTATCGATCTCAAGCTGACAGACCGGACAGCGATGCACACGCACCGACAAATCCTTTTTAACCGTCGTCTTGCACCGGCTACAGCGTTGACTGGTGCCGCGTGGATCAATCTGCATGCACACAGCACCAGTTTCTGCCGCTTTGTACTGTGTGTCGGTGATCAGTTGATTCCACGCTGCATCGGCAATGCTTTTCGCCAGGCAGTGATTTTTGATCATGCGCGTGATAGCGAGATCTTCAAACACAATCGTGCCGAACGTGTTTACCAGCTTTCGACTGATCTGGTGAGAAAAATTCTTCCGCCGATTTGCTATGCGTTCATGAATACGCGCAACCACCTTCCGTCGTTTGGCGCGTGCAGGCGTCCCTTTTTCTTCCTTGCTCACTTTTCGTTGCGCACGCGCCAAGTCTTTCTCATCACGCCGGAAGAATCGAGGATTGGTGATTTCCTCCGAGGTCGAAAGAGTAGCGAATTTTGCAAGACCAACATCAACTCCGACAGCAGCTTCTGGCACATCAGTCATGCGTTGCCGTTCTTTCTCAACCGACAAGCAGACAAACCACTTTCCCGTCGCAGAACGGCGCACGGTGACGGTCTTGATCTGGCCCTCAATAGGACGATGAAGATTGATTTTGACCGAGCCAATCTTGCTCAGAATGAGGGTATCACCGTTCAGTTTCACCCCATTCCCATACTGCGGATAGGTGATACTATCGTAGCGGCCTTTCCCCTTAAAACGTGGATATCCGACTTCTTGTTCACCAGCCTTGACACGGCGAAAGAAGGCTTTGAAGGCCAGATCGACTCGTACCTGCACATTCTGAAGGACTTGGCTGTGAACCTGCTTCAGCGATGGGTGTTCGGCTTTCCATTCAGGGAGCATATTAATCGTGTCATACAACCCAAGCGATTCCTGCCGTTCGTCCCAGGCATCACGACGCACCGCAAGAGTCTGGTTATACACCCATCGGCATGTCTCAAGCTGTTGCTCAAGCAGTCGTTTTTGGCCGTTCGTAAGCCAGAGGCGGTAGTGATATGCGGATTTATGCGGGTTGTCCATAGATATGATTGTAGCACAAAACCGGATAGAACACACGTGCGACGAAAGCGGCTAAAGCACATGAAGGGCTTCTATCCCAGGGCTAGAAGCACCTGGGTTTTACGCCCTATATTTATAAAGAGCATATGATACGCATTTCTATTATCGGATTAGGACTGATCGGCACTTCCATCGGTATGGCGCTGCATAATGCTGATGCCAGTACTGCGGCGCTCGGCGCAACCCGGGTTGTCGGGTACGACCAGGATAGCCATGCAATTAGCACGGCCCGTGGACGGTTGGCAATCGACGAGGGAACGCGCAGTCTGGCAGAGGCTGTATGCAATGCACATCTGGTTGTACTGGCCACGCCGGTTCAGGCTATGCGTGATACGCTGGCAGAACTGGCTACGCTCCTGCCGAACAATGCGATTGTCACCGATACAGCCAGTACTAAGGCTCAGGTGTGTCGCTGGGCCAATGAACATTTACCCGCACATATCAGCTTTGTGGGCGGCCATCCCATGGCAGGCAAGGAGCAGGCTGGCGCACAGGCAGCCGTCCCGGATCTGTTTCAGGATGCCATCTACTGCCTCATACCCGGGGCTAACACTCCCCAGGTAGCGATCAATGTGGTTGAAGCCCTGGTTGCTGATGTTGGTGCCCGGCCCTACTATATCGATGCCGACGAACATGATGCCTATGTGGCGGGCATATCCCACCTGCCATTTATTCTCTCGACAGCCCTGGTACAGAGTGTTAGCCGTGGCCCGGCATGGAAAGAAATGGCCGCACTGGCCGCCAGTGGCTTTCGTGATGTGTCACGCCTGGCATCCGGAGATGTGGTGATGCATCGTGACATTTGCCTGACGAACCGGGTGGCACTGCTCCGTTGGATCGATGATATGATCATAACGCTGCAGACGATCCGCGATCAGCTTGATGCAAGCGACGCTGCAGAACTAGAGCAGCTATTTGCAGAAGCTAAAACAGTGCGCGATACCTGGCTAAGCAATCAATCTGGGTTACGCCCCGGCGAGGAAGCTCTCACGCGTACATCCCAGACTGAGCGACCGGGAATCTTTGGCAAACTCTGGTCGTCTGACCATAAACGACGCTCGTGAAGCAACAGGTATGTGGAGAAGGGAGTACGTGATGGATACCCGGTGGAGCAAACCAACCAAATATACGGTCGCAATAGGACTGGCCCTGTTTGGTCTGTATGTGTTTTACTTGATTAGCCGCACCATCCTGACGCTCCTGGTTCTAGCGGCGTTAATTGCCTTTGTGGTGCGGCCCATTATTAACCTTTTGCACGATCGTCTGAAGTTCCCTTCGGCGGTCGCCGTGCTGCTAACGTATCTCCTGGTCGTGTTAATTATCTTAATATCGCCGCTCTTTCTTATTCCGGCCATCACCGATGCCCTGACGTTTGTGAGCAATCTAGACTACCGGGCTTTTATCCAGAGCAGTTTGCAGTGGTTTGAAAACACGCTGATACGCACACAAGCGATCGACCTGCCCACAGATGCGCTGGACAATTATGTCGATAGCACGATAGCTACCATGCTAGACACCCTGCAAAACGCGGCACCAACGATCGACCCGACGACTCCATCTGTGTCGACAATTATCAGTTCACTGGGATCGGCTGTCACGGTGACATTTGGCGTAGCGGCGGGACTGGTAGGCCAGGTCTTTTCTTCGATTGTTCTGTTTATTTTTATGATCCTCTCGTCAATTTACATGAGCCTGAGCGCCCCCCGGTATCGCGGGCACTTTATGAGCATTGTGCCAGTAGCTTACCGCGATGAAATGGCCCAATTGCTAAATCGGCTGGGTTTTATCTGGGTTGCTTTTTTTCGAGGGCAGATCATCCTGATGCTAGTGATTGGTGTCGTCACCTGGCTGGGGTTAACTCTGCTGGGCGTACCTGGTTCATTTAGCCTGGGCATTATTGCCGGGTTGATGGAAGTCATTCCCAATCTAGGGCCAGTACTGGCAGCCATACCCGGCATAATTGTGGCTTTGCTGCAAGGATCAGACCACTTCGAGATCAATAATGCCCTCTTTGCCTTGATCATTGTGCTATTCTACTGGCTCGTGCAAAACCTGGAAAACAGCATTATTGTACCCAAGGTACTGGGTGAGGCCGTTGACCTGCCGCCGCTGGTGGTCATGTCGGGGGTTTTAGTAGGAGCGTCGGTGGGGGGCATTCTAGGCGCACTGCTGGCCACACCAATCATTGCCTCGGGCAAAGAAATCATCCAGTATGCCTACCGCAAGATCCTTGATGAAGAAGCCTTTCCTGCTAAAGTAGGGGCCGATCAAGATCGGCCTGCTGCCGAGAAGCAGCCCCCACTTCGTGAACGTAGCCGTTTATTGCTTCTGCGTATCAAGCAACTATTGCCCAGCCGCCAGGAGACACCACCTTCTCCACCGGAACCGCCATCCGCAGCGTCATAGGCGTTCCATCAACGCCACAGGAAAATGGGCACACAGAGACGCCAGAGCAAGGCCAGGCACATCGTTCTGGTCTTGCACCACCACAACTTCGCCGGTAAACAGGTTGCGATACTGCTGTCCTACCTGGTCATCAGGCAGGGCGATCCAGGTATCTTTCCATGTCCGCTGGCCTAACGGCAGTTGTTCACTGCCATCACACAGGCCCACAATCAACCGGGGGGCCACCACCAGCATTGACTGTTCTGCTAATACACGCGCAAAGGCAATAACATGTTCCTGTTTGTAGCCATTAGCATCAAGCGGAACATAGTCTCCCTCTTCAAACAGCTTCCGCTGGTCGCGGCGAAACGTCAGCGTCCGATAGGTCAGATACAGCTTGATACGCCCATCCTGGCTAGTATCCAGCAACTCACGCACCAGCGGGATCATGTTCTGGCCGTTAGGATTGGGGTCCATACGTTGCTGTATATCGGCCAGCAACGCCCGCCGCAGATTATAGTCTACTGGACGACGGTTATCGGGGTCAACCAGGCTATAGTCCCACAGTTCGCACCCCTGGTAGATATCGGGCACACCGGGCAACGTCAACTTGAGCAGCGCCTGAGACAGGGCATTAAACTGACCAAAGAATGCCACACGGCGCTGGAAAGCGAGCAGATCTTTCAAAAACGGCGACTTGCGATCGTCGGGCAGAATGCGCAGCACAAAGTTACGCACGGCTGCATCATACTCTTCATTCGGATTAACCCAACTGGTATGATGTTTGGCTTCTTTAGTTGCCTTTTGCATGTAGACCGCAATTCGCTCCCGAAAGGCCGCAAACTCCTCGGACGAAGTCATGTCGCCCGGCCAGGCGCCGATCAGCGTCTGGTAGAGCAGATACTCTTCGTTGCGATCAGGGGCCGAATCACCGTCGACGCGGGTCTTTTTCGAGGCATTGAGGCGACTCCAGCGACCCAGCACCACCCGCCACTCATCGGGGATCTCCGACAACACATTGATGCGGGCACGTACATCCTCACTACGTTTGGTATCGTGGGTCGAAGAGGCCAGCAGCGAATTAGGCCAGCGCCGCAGGCGATCGCTATTCTGCTTGTGAAAAGCACTGCCACTACTGCCAAAATGATTCGGATGGCCACCAACTTCATTCAGAGACACCAGTCGGTTATACAGGTAAAACGCCGTATCTTCAACCCCCTTGGCCATCACCGGCCCGGTGATCTGCTGGAACTTCATCACAAAATCTAGCAAGCGCGCCTGATCCTCTTCGGTAAAGTCCTCGATATTATGCAACATCAGCGTATCGCGAATAAAGCGAAAAATAGCCTCAGCCGTACGGGGATTACGCTTCTGGGCTTCTTTCACCGCCACATCGATATATTTCTGATCCCAGCGTGCCACCCCATCCACGCCATTAATATAAGTTCGATACACTGGCAGACAGGCAATCACCTCGCGGATAGCAAAGGTCAGGCTATTTAGCGTAAAGTCACGATAGCGCCGGTTACGCTCCGCGATGCGTTCCAGTTGATGACTCAACTCCGAGGTCTCACTGGCCAGTGAGACCAGCATGATCATCTTCTTCGTCGAGTTGACCAGGTTATTAAAATTAATCTGCTGGCCAATAAAGGTAGCATAGAGGCGGTCAAACGCCTTGCGGTTATCAGCATCGACAAAGATACCATTCACCGCATTAAGAAAGTCATAGCCAGTGGTTCCCGCCACCGCCCAATCGAGCGGCAGTGACTCACCTTCGGAGAGGATCTTCTCGGCGACGACATAGAGCGGCCAGGGATTGGCGTTATTCTTATTCCGCTTGAACTGCTCATTGAACCACTCGGTAACATCCTGGACAATCTCCAGATCTTCGTCCAGATCATTCCCCTGTTCCTGTACGAGGGCACGAATCTTGTAGGCCACATAACTTTCCTGGAGTTGCCGAAAATACCCCGGTGGATCCCACAGACCATCGGGATGATCCACACGCAGGCCCGTCACTTTCTCTGCGGCCAGAAGCTGAAAAATCAGGTAATGGGTTGCCTGAAACACCTCTGGCAATTCGACACGAATAGCGGCCAGGTCGTTGATATCAAAGAAGCGGCGATAGTTAATTTCCTCGGCGGCCACCCGCCAGAAAGCCAGGCGATAGGCCTGATCCCGGATCAGCTGATCGAGCAAGTCGAAACTGGCCGGATCGCCAACCGTACCGTTATACGCAACAACTGCGGCATCAATCGCCTCACGAACAGCAGAACTGGTATCATAGAGAGCAGCAACCCGCCGCTTGATCACCTCTTTTTCACGGTTACGTTCGGCGATTTTATCCGGCGCAGTTTCAGTACGGTTGGGCAAATAACTGATAGCTGTGAGAATACTCTGCAGTTCCTGGAGATACTCGTCCTCTTCGCCAGCCATTTCGACCAGATCATCCAGCTTATAACTCAGGATACCGCTATAGGTACCAGGAGCAATCGGCAACTTATGTTCATAGTAGTAGAGCGCAAACGCCCCATCTTCATAGACAATCCGCAGTTGCCCACTCTCGAGGATATTGCCATACTGATCGCCCAGGATGGGCAGCAATACCTGATTTTCCAATTCTGGTTTGACCGGATGCCAGTCAATATCAAAATAAGATGCATAGATCGAGCTAGGCCCATTTTCCAGCACATCCATCCACCAGACATTGCGCTCATCACCGATACCCATATGGTTAGGCACCGTATCAAAAATCAACCCCATGCCCCGGTCGCGCAAGGCGGCAGAAAAGGCATCAAAATCCTCCATGCTACCCAGAGCCGGATTCAGTTGACTATGATCGGAAATATCATAGCCATGGGAACTGGTGATGCGCGGCATCAACAGAGGCGAAGCATAGCAATCGGTAATCCCCAGCTCATACAGATACGGCAGGATCGCCAGCGCATCAGGAAAAGTAAAATCACGATTAAACTGCAAACGATATGTTGCGCAGGGGATGCGTCGTCGATCCAGAATATCCTGAGCAACCGACGCAATGGTGGGCATAACTTGTTTACTTGCTTTCATACGTCCTTATACAAGGTTATAGAAACGCTCAATAACATAGGTTACGCGATAGTGCATCAAACCAGGCATTTATTGAATCAAAGGCTGACTTTGCCTGCGGCAGCGTGATGATAAACAGGGTGTTCACATATGCACCGGCAGCGCAAATAAAAACGTCGACCCCTGACCAATCTGAGATTCGACCCAGATACGCCCATGATGACGTTCAACAATTTTCTTACACAGCGCCAGCCCGATACCCGTACCCGGATAAAAGCCGCGGCTATGCAGACGTTGAAAAATCTCAAAGATACGATCGGCATACTGAGGCTCGATGCCAATACCCGTATCGCGTACGAGAAAGAGCCACTCATTGCCCTGACACTCGGCAGCGATATGAATATGCAACGGATTCTCGCCGCGAAATTTAATCGCATTGCCAAGCAAATTCTGGAACAACTGGCTCAGTTGTGAGGCATCACCCATTACGGTGGGCAAAGGCATACGCGTAATCTGAGCGCCGCTCTCTTCAACAGAGATCTTCAAGTTTGTCAGCACATGATCGAGCAGTACATCACAGTTAGTAGGAGCAAATTCATGGCCACGCGAGTCGACGCGTGAATATTCGAGCAGATCGTTTATCAACTGCTGCATCCGCGCTGCCCCATCGACAGCATACGCAATATACTTATCGGCATTTTCGTCGAGCTGGCCCTTATAGCGACGTTCTAGCAACCGGACATAGCTGGCAACCATACGCAGTGGTTCCTGAAGATCATGCGAAGCAACATACGCAAACTGCTCCAGTTCCGCATTTGATCGCTTCAACTCGGCAGTACGTTCATGCACACGCTGTTCCAGTTCAACATTCAGATTACGAATACGCTCCTCATCCCGTTTACGGTCGGTGATATCACGCAGCGAAGCCAGATACGCCGCTTCACCTTCCCACATAATATCCGCCACACGCATTTCGGCCACGGCTGTCTCACCATGTTTGCGAATAATATCCAGCTCGGTGGTCTCACCAACAACCACGGGAAACCCAAACATCGCCCCGATGAAATCGCTGGCCGGGCGGCCAAAAAGCGTCTCGGCGGCTGGATTCACAAAACGCACGATACCATCGTCGCTGACCACAATAATACCATCAGCAACTTTCTCGACCAGTTTATAAAAGCGCGCCTCGCTAGACTCGAGTTCACGCGTCGAGAGCGCCAGTTCGGTACGCATACGATGGCGTTCCATAGCATGGCGCAACGCCAGTGCCAGCGACATCCCGTTTACTTGAGTTCGCACCAGATACCCCTGGACACCCGCTTCGAGCAAACTGGTTGCCAGTTGTTCATCATCCTGATCGGACAAAACCACCACCGGCACATCAGGAGCCTGGGCATAGAGTGATTCGAGCATATCACTAATCTGGCCATCAGACGATAGCACCAGCAAGATGACCTCAACAGGTGCAGCATTCAGAACCTGCAACCCTTGCAGGAGATGACCAACATACACCAGGTCAAACTGCATCTTATTTGCTTGAGCCAGCGCCTCACGCACAAAGCCAGCGTCATCGGGATCATCGGTGATCAACAACACAGTAGCCTGGATGGGCTGATTATACTGAGTGTCGGACGAATTTGCCATAGCCTTTTTCTGGTATGTTCGGTTCTGACAATAGTACACTAGACAACAGACATCGATATGCCCCTACAAATCGTCCTCTTCAGGAAGATCTTCGGTAAACAGGTTGCTAACGCGATCGATTTCGGCGGGGGCCAGATGCACAAAATTGCCAGACAGAATACCCGAAATATTACGAAATGGCTTACTGATATGCATCCCTTTGTCATCGATAGTAAATTCACGAATTTCCTTATCGTGCATAGAGCCACGCATCTTCAACACCGTAATACCCCGACGCATCTCGCCATAGATCTCCACATAGCGGAGCAAAATAATCGAGTCAGTAGTTGTCGAAATATGCGACTCGGTAATAGACGTCCCACCGAGCAATGTCGGCGTGGTAGACGTAAACAGACCAGCCAGTTCACGATGTTTAATAAACGAGGTCAGGCTAATCACAAATTCACGAAACCCCTTCATCGTCGACACACGTTCGAGCGCTGACAGACTATCTACCGCCACGCGATTGGGGCTAAACTCCTCGATCACCCGTTTCATACCAATAAGATGATCCTCAAGTCCCTTAGACTCAGGATACTCACAGACTAATTTCAGCTTGCCTTCATGCTCCATGCGATCAAAATCCACACCCCAGCCAATCGCATTACGGAACAATTGCTCACGACTCTCCTCGAAAGCAAATAACAGACAGCGCTCGCCATTGCGGGCACCCCCATCCATAAAACTAGTCACCATCAACGTCTTACCGGTACCAGTAGCCCCGGACACCAGCACAACCGAGTCGCGAAAGAATCCACCACCACACATACGATCCAGTTCCAGATTACCGGCGGTAATCCGGATATCAGTTGACTTCTGCTTAAGTTCAATCGCCGAAAGCGGAATAACCACAATGCCCTGATCGGGCATAATGGTAAACGGAAACACACCCTTCTGATGCAGGGTACCGCGAAACTTCAAAATCTCAATCGTACGGCGGCGCTTCTCTTCCTCCATCACATTGCGCAGAATCACCACATTATCGGTGACAAACTCCTCAAAGCCATAGCGCGCAATTGGCCCATACTCTTCGAGGCGTTCTGCCGTAATCACCGCCGTAATACCCATCGACTTCAAAGCCGACACCACGCGAAAAAGTTCGCGGCGCAGATTGGTTGTATCGGAAACCTGCGTAAAGATAGCCCCTAGCGAATCGAGTGAAATACGCGTCGCATTAATCCGACGCACGGCATGTTCGATACGTGCCAGCAATGCCCCCAGGTCATACTCGCCAACAATCATCATCTCTGAGCCAGGCTGTGGGGATGCATCGACAAATGCCCACTTATTCTCGGCTTCCCACGTTTCAATATCCCAGCCAAAACTACGCATATTCTTACGAATATCCTGAGGTGACTCCTCAAACGTCACAAAAACCCCACCTTGATGGGCATAATGAATCCCAGCAACCAGAAACTGGCAGGCAAAGACTGTTTTTGCACTACCGGCCGACCCGGAAATCAACGTTGTCCGACCTTTGGGCAAACCACCAAGGGAGATTAACTCAAAGCCAGGGATATGGGTAAGCAACTTTTCGATTTGGGGTAGATCTGTCATAATCCATCTCTCTGCTGACCTCTGTTCTAAGAGGAACGTCGTAGTTCCAACCCGAGTAAAACTTTCTCCGTGTCGGAAAGATCACCAATGATACGCCGCAACGGTGGCGGCAATTCCTTAATTAACGTCGGTGTTGCCAGAATTTTTTCGTCTTCGGCCAGTTGCGGGCGTTCCAGTACGTCGATGATCACCATCTGATACTGACCATGCAATTCTTCTTCACAAATACGCCGAAGATTCTCGATGGCACGTTCAGACTTCGGTGTCTGGCCAGTAATATAGAGCCGTAAGATATACTTATTCATGGCCTATCTCCCCTTCTGCAGGCTGGTCCCTGAGTGAACGTGGCACTTTACCGCTGAAACCCAATGCAAAGTTCCGATAGTATGATACCAGGTATCCCATCAATTCCAGGACCATCAAGCGTCCTTCCTCAACATAGGCTTGCGCCTTCTGCGGCGCGACATGATCAGTCTTACGTTTCAGCGCAGTACTATGCATACGCACGACATCGCGCGGACCAGCCTTTAAGAAGCCCAGTTGTTCCGAAACCAGGCGCAACTCTTCAGACATCCTATGTTCCACTTTATAGGTGCGTTGTTCAAGCGCCCGATCGAGCAAATCACCATAATGCTGTACCAGTTCATTGAAGATATCCGGCAGCGATTCACGCAACGGCGGCATACCAAATAACCGTGCTGTAACCGGTGTAATAGCTGCACGGGACATTTGCTCCAGCGAACGCATTTCGCGTTCCTGTTGTTCTTGCTGATGTGATTCTTCCAGTTGTATCTGCAAACGCTGGCGTTCGATCGCATAGCGAATCGATCGGATCAACAGATTGCTCTGAAACTGATGCTTGACCAGATAATCCTGCGCCCCCATCTGCACAAACTTGAGTGCCAGATAATCATCGTCTGTTTCGGTCAACACAATGATCGGCACATCAGGAAACTCTCGGTGCAACTGTACAAATGGTTCCAGCGTATAGCTATCGGTCAGATGAAGATCCAGCAACACCAGATCAACATGCCCGGTACGCAGATAGTCCAGTGCCTGGTCAACATGTGCATGCGATTGTACCGTAAACTGCGTAGAAGAAATATCTACCAGCATCTCAGACAGTCGATGCACATCTGCCGGGTCATTTTCAATCAACAGGATATTAATCGGCTTCGTTTCCATATCCTTCAGGATATCGGTTCCTGTTCTACCTCACCAGTGACTGACACGGGGGCGCGGTGCCCCCTTCAGCGGGATGGTAAAATAAAAAGTAGAACCCTGTCTAAGTTGGCTTTCTACCCAGATCCGACCACCATGACGCTCAACGATTTTCTTACAAATAGCTAGCCCGATCCCCGTCCCACGATACTGATCGATTCCATGCAAACGTTGAAAAATCACAAAGATCCGCTCAGCATATTCCGACTCCAGACCAATACCATTATCGCGTACTGCAAAGACCCATTCCCGCCCCTGTTGTTCGGCTGAAATATGAATATGAGGCAATTTATCGCTACGAAATTTAATCGCGTTGCCAATCAAGTTCTCGAACACCTGGCGCAATTGCGAGGCATCGGCCAGAATTGCCGGGAGCGGATCATGCGTAATCACTGCTCCACTCTCACGAATCGGTGATTGGAGATCAATCAAGGCATTATCCAGCACCATTTCACAACTGGTTAATTCAAACGCCTTGCCCTGCGTGCCCACCCGCGCATAGAGCAGCAAGTCGTTGATCAGTTGCTGCATGCGCCGCACGCCATCAACGGCAAAGGCGATAAACTCGTTGGCATCATCATCGAGATGATCGGTATAGCGCCGCGCCAGCAACTGCGTATAGCTGGCAACCATACGCAACGGCTCTTGCAAATCATGCGAGGCAACATAAGCAAACTGTTCAAGTTCCTGATTCGAGCGTGCCAGTTCCTCAACCCGATGTGCCAACTCCTCTTCAACCTGTTTGCGCCGGGTGATATCCTGGATCTGAGCCACAATATACAATGGCTGCCCCTGACCATTACGTACCAGCGACGAGCTATTATCAACCCAGATCTCATATCCCTGCCGGTGAATAAAGCGCTTCTCTAGATGATAATACTGCCGTGTGCCTTGCAACAGTTGTTGAAAATACTCTACACTGGTTTCCAGATCATCGGGATGCGTAATATCCTGGAAATTCATACCGAGCAGTTCTACTTCGGCATAGCCAACAATTTCACAGAAGGCGGTATTGACCTTAATCCAGGAACCATCGATCCCTACCAGCGCCATCCCGATGGCCGCATAGTCAAACGCACTGCGAAAACGCGCTTCGCTTTCGCGCATAGCCTCTTCGGCGCGTTTGCGTTCAATCGCATATTGGATCACCCGTACGATCACACGCCCGTCTACCTTGCCCTTCACCAGGTAGTCTTGCGCACCATGGCGTACGGCATCAAGCGCCAGACGTTTATCATCGTAGCCAGTCAGCACAACAATCGGCACAGTTGGTGCCCGCGAGTGAACGGAAAGGAACGTGTCAATCCCCTGGCTATCTGGCAATGACAGATCGAGCAGTACCACATCAAGCCCACCGCGCGCCAGATGTGCCAGGCCCATTTTCAAGGTTTCGGCACATACATATGCATACGAATATGCTGGTTCATCAAGCAGCAATTCCTGGATCAGATCAGCATCGCCAGGATCATCTTCGATAAGCAATATCTTGATAAGGTTCATAAGTTGGCATGATCCGGTTCGTATACTAAAACATACAACGAACCTCTACGCGACGTCATCGGCATCCTGGATAGCAAGCATACGCCTGATCGGCATGCAGCGCCTGGCTACAGATCTTTTGGCAGCTTGACCACCGTCAACCAGAAATCCTCAATTGATTGTACCACTCTGGCAAACTCATCAAAGCTAATCGGTTTGGTGACATAACAATTGCCCCCCAGACCATAGACCGCACGAATATCGGTTGAAGACTCCGAGGTTGTCAATATAACCACCGGGATATGGCGCAAGCTCGGATCACCTTTTACCTCACGCAACACCTCGCGCCCATCCTTGCGCGGCAGATTCAGATCAAGCAGGATCAAATCTGGATGCAAGGCATGTGTATACGGATCTTGCTGGCGCAGATAGTTCAACGCTTCCACACCGTTATCAACGACATGCAGATTTACCACCACACCAGCTTCCTTCAGTGCCTCGCGCGTCAGATCTACATCTCCTGGATCATCTTCAACCAGAAGGATATCAAATCTCGTCTTCGTCACGGCATGATCTCCCTTTTACTATACAATGTGGCATTCTCAGCCAACCATGCCGGGTTTCTATCTCTCTTGTCTCTGGACTAAACACCATCATTACGATGTCACCGGCAGTGTGAAATAGAACGTCGAACCCTGTCCGGGTTGTGATTCGACCCAGATCGAACCACCATACCGCTCGACAATCTTCTTACAGATCGCCAGACCGATACCAGTGCCAGGATAATGACTGCGGCTATGCAAACGTTGGAAAATCGCAAAAATACGTTCTGTATATTCCGGCTCGATCCCAATACCATTATCCTGCACACCTATCAGCCATTTGTCGCCCTGCTGTCTGGCTGAAATATGAACCTGAGGCGGCTCATCGCTATGGAATTTGATCGCATTGCCAATCAAATTCTGCAACAACTGGCTCATCTGTTGAAACCCGGCCGAGACAATCGGCAGCGGCTCGTATGTAATGCGTGCCTGATACTTGTGAATTTTCGCCGCCAGATCGGTTAGCACCTGCCGCAGCACAACCGCCAGGTCAACCGGTTCAGCCGAAAGTTCATCGCGCCCGACGCGCGAATAGGCCAGCAGATCGCTGATCAACGACTGCATACGCATCGCGCCATCAATAATATATGCTACATATTTATGTCCACTGGGATCGAGTTGTTGAGTATGGCGTTTTTGCAGCAACTCGGCATAGGCGGCTACCTTGCGCAGGGGTTCCTGCAAATCATGTGAAGCGACATAGGCAAACTGCTCCAGTTCAGCATTCGAGCGCGACAACTCTTCCAGGCGCTGCGCCAGTTCATATTTGGTGCGTTTAGATGCAGTAATATCCTGAATCTGCGATACGAAGTGCAGAGGATAGCCCCGCGCATCACGTACCAGCGATACGCTCAACTGTGTCCAGACAATATGCCCACGTTTATGAATATAGCGCTTCTCGACATGATAATACTGCACCTGTCCGGTCAGAACACGCTGGATATTCTCTTGATCAGCCACCAGGTCATCCGGGTGGGTTAAAGACTGGACATCCGTCGCTAATAACTCTGCTTCGCTATATCCAGAGAGCTGGCACACGGCGGCATTGACCTTGAGCCAGCGCCCATCTGGCGCAACCAGCGCCATGCCGATAGCTGCATGGTCAAAGGCGCTGCGAAAATGCGCTTCGCTCTCACGCAAAGCCGAATCGGCCCGCTTGCGCATTGTAATATCACGCCCCTCTAGCAACAACAGAGGCATCTGATTCTGGACATCTATAACCGGCTTCAGGGTAAAGTCAATGGTGATAACTTGCTGGTTAGCTCGGGTCAGACCAACTTCAAAATGGGCAGTCCGTCCACGTGACGCCTCACCGACAGCATACTGGATCAGGCGTTGCGCCTCGGGCGCAGCCGCCCACCAGGGCGCTTCCCACAATAGCTGACCGATGACATCCTCGCGTAACAGATCGCCAGACGATAGGGCCGTCTGATTGATCTCCACCAGCACGCCATCCGCTTGCAGCAATCCCGCAAACTGCACCGACTGATCTTGCATCAACTGCAAATACTGGGCATGTTTACTCAATGCTGGCGACAGCGGCGCAGGATGTAGATCCTGCGCCTGCACAACAAAATAGCGTGGTTTGCCAGCAGCATCACGTACCAGCGCAACGCTGGTCAGGGTTTGAACCGTATGACCAAGCTTATGCACAAAGCGCACTCTGGCATGATAGTGATTCAACTCGCCAGCAAGCAACCGTTGCATCAACATATGCCCATCGAGCCAATCATCGCGATGGATGATCGCCTGAAGGGTTGTCTTTAACAACTCTTCATCAGCATACCCAACAACGCCACACATGGCGCAGTTCACCTTAAACAGATGACCATCGAGTGTCACCAGGGTCATACCAACCGCAGCATGGTTAAATGCCACATGCAAGAGATCATCGCCAGCCAAAACGCTCCTACCTCTCTGTTCGATCCAGGAGGGAGGTGGTTGCTGTCCTGGTTCCATTAGCTTGCCTGACTCTCTATAGAACTGTCCTGGGATAGCCCCCCCATACCTGTCGCCAGATACTCGATCATATGACACTTGCAGGTATCTGTCTAATGAATAGCCGATGGACGGTAGGGACGGTTCGCGAACCGCCCCTACAAGCCCCTTTTCATCCCGGCGATGTGCGTACCACGCATGGATGGCTAAGACATGGTTTCAGATAGGCGAGTTTTACGGTACAGTGTACAGCCAGATTGGTGGCGTGAATCACCCCACCCCCTAGCCCCCGCAAGGGGCGGCGAAACCGGACGGGGCATCCGGGCGGCACACGCGCAGCGTGTGCCGCCCGGATGCCCCATCTCCCCCTCTCCCTGAGGGAGAGGGGGCTGAGGGCGTACGGACAGGCTTCGGCCTGTCCCTACCGATGGCATCACAACACAATCTGCCCAAAAACCCTCTATCAATCAATATGGACACGCAACCCATCGCCCAATGCGCGAAAGTGCGTTACCCAGGTTTCCGCCAGCGTATTCCCCTGCATAGCCTTTCGCGCATAGCTTGGATAGAAGGTCTGCAACAACCCATAGTAGACATTCTGCGGCTGCCAGAGATTCACATCAAACGGCAGTGAACGCGCCAGATTAATCATAGATTCCAGGTGATAGAGACACTCCAGATCCGACGGGTCGGCAAAGAAGCGTTCCATCCTCTGTTCAATATTATGTTGCAACGTATAGCTCAGTGTTTCGTGATCCAGCGTAATCTGCACAACGCGCGCCTCTTCCAGCAGAATACGAATACGCTCAAAATCCGGCTCTTCTTCCTGCAGCGCACGCCGCAGATGACTATTCAGGGCAAACTCGGCTGCCGTGCGAAACGCCTCAATCGGCGGCGTACCCAGATCCGACAAAAAGCGCATCAGCGGAACATTCTGCTCATACAGCTGGCGATACACCGCCTCGGCCTGTTCCAGGGTCGTATCGAGAATAATATTCAGCACCTTGCGCTGTTCATCGCGGAAGAGCGACTTCAACGAATAGGTCAGGTCGAGGAAATGCTTATCGAGCAGGCGAATCACCTCGGGCAGATCAGCGCGTTCAAACGCATCAACCACCTCTTCGATCAACTCCTGGTAGCCAGCCTCACCCTGAAACTCGCGCACCCCTCCAGTCAGATTATGGTCGCCAAAATGCAGCACACCAAACGTAAGGATAGCATATTCCAGCGTCACCCGTGATGTCACCCGGGCGCGGCCAATTGCCAGTTTAGAGCGTCCAGCCTCAATAATGCGCATATCCTGTTGATCAACCACATAGCTATAAATAGTGGCCGTATTGCCATTGTTATACGAGTCAAACAGAGAACTGACCGCAAAATGCGCCATCACCTTCTGCAGATCAGTCACAGCCGGGCGCACATACTTCTCGAAGATATGTCGTCCATCGCGATGTTCTGCAACATTACTCTTCGCCCGTTCAAGGATCTCCAGGAACGGTGCTTCGATGCCTTCACCAAAGAGATCTTCAGCCAGCTGGATCACGCGACCGGCATACTGGATCACCTGAACCGTCTCAATCCCGGACAACTCATCGAAGAACCAGCCACAACTGGTATACATCAACATAGCATGGCGCTGAAGTTCCAGCAATTGGAGCGCCACAACCTGCTCATCGTGTGTCAGGGTATGCTCGGCATGATCCTGCAAAAAGCGGGCGACATTTTCGGGGGAACGGTCAAGCACAACACGGATATACTCGTTGCGAGCGACCCAGGGATCCTGAAACAACTCACGGCCACGCCGCTCAAAGTGCAGGGCCAGTGTATCGCGCAACCAGTCTAACGACTGACGCAACGGCGCACGCCACTCCTGGTTCCAGCCAGGATTACCGCCACTGTTACCCCCGCTGTTGCTGCGCCAGCGCTCAACCCCATCGAAACAACTCCAGGCCGTATTCTCAATAATCTCCACCTCATAGGTAGGCGGATACTTTTCCAGATATTCCGGATAGATCGTAATCCTGGCTAGCTTTTGCGTCTCGATATAATCTAACGCATATGCCAGGGCCATATCACCAAAGCGGTGATGGTGGCCATACGTCTCGCCATCGGTGGCAATATGCACCATCTGGGGCCAGTTGCGCAGATCCGAGAACGCCCCGACCAGGCGATGCGCAAAGCGTTCGCCACTGGAAAGCAGGCGTTCAAACGCCACCGCCTGTGACACCGGCCCATCGTAGAAGAACAGGTTAATTGTACGCCCCGACGGCAGTTTCTGCTCGTAAGCACGTGCCGGGTCGATCCGTCCACCGATCACATCCTGCCAGTCGTTGGATCCCCTGGGGCGCGTACGCAACGCCTGATACGGCGAGAGAATCGTAAACTTGATCCCCATTTCCGCCAGAATATCCAGCGTTTCCAGGTCCACCGCTGTTTCCGACAACCACATTCCCTCGGGCTTACGGCCAAAACGATGCTCAAAATCACGGATACCCCAGATCACCTGGGTATACTTATCGCGCGTATTCGCCAGCGGCATAATGATATGGTTATAGATCTGCGCCAGCGCCGAACCATGCCCCGAGAAGTGCTTCTGGCTCTCGCGGTCAGCCGCCAGAATGGCGCGATACGCTTCAGGGGCCTTTGCTTCCATCCACGAGAGCAACGTCGGACCAAAGTTAAAGCTAATTCTGGAGTAGTTATTGACGATCTGAGTAATCCGGTCGCGTCCATCCAGAATACGCGACACGCCATTAGCGGCATAACACTCAACCGTAATCCGCTCGTTCCAATCGTGATACGGGTATGCCGAATCCTGAACCTCTATTTCTTCCAGCCAGGGATTTTCACGCGGTGGCTGATAAAAATGTCCATGAATGCAGATGTAACGCTCCATATTCATCGCCTTTATTGCTGGTAGTACATCCGTTCATGCCGACATGGCAGCGAGCGGCGTACACGGTAGGCCCACAGCTACAGCCCTCTCTTCGACCCTGAGATCCGGCTCTGACTGAGACATTGACACGACAGTGGCGGTTGCGTTCCTATGCTTCACCAGGATAGAGCATGGTATACCATATTCCTGATACCGACTGTTCGGCATCAGGGAGCAATGGCATAGAGGTATCCGGGCAAACACAGAGCTTGCTAGTGTATTCCCCTGTCATCTAACCAGATGGCCTCTTGCCACGGATCTGACAGGCGACACCCGTCTCAGCGTCCAACAAAACCGGAAGCCCGTTTCAGATTTCAAGTGCAAAGCGAAACATCCAGGCTTTGCACGGGCCTGCCACAGGCGTTTGACAGCATCTTTCACGTTTTAGGCAGCCTCACAACAGTTAACCAGAACACCTCAATCGCCTGCATCACCTGGGTAAACTGATCCAGATCGACCGGCTTGGTAATATAACAGTTGGCGTTCAGATCATAGGCTTTGAGGATATCTTCCTCGGCACGAGACGTGGTTAGCACCACGACAGGAATACGTTTGAGCGTATCATCAGCTTTAATTTCCTTCAACACCTGCCGCCCATCCTTTTTCGGCAGATTCAAGTCAAGCAGGATCAGGTCAGGGCGTATAGCCGCGGCATACTGCCCCTGTCGGCGCAAATATTCCATTGCCTCGACCCCGTCGCGTACAACGATGAGCTTATTCGGAACTTCAGCATCCCGAAGCGCTTCCATAGTCAACCGGACATCGCCCGGATTATCTTCAACCAGCAAGATTTTGAGTACCTGGTTGCTCTCTCCGACGGACATGGCTAGTTGCCTCCTTGGCCCGGATTAGAGGGAGCAAACCGGCCCCCATCCAGGCTTAGACAATTCCGCGATTATCTACAGTGGAAATCACATGTAGAAAGGTGGCGTTATGGCAGTGCTATGATCCACATACGTCACATGTGTCAGCACCACTGTACATACATTGCCCTGGAAGACGACGCATGCGCTGCCCTGAAAGATTGAGCCTGCGGCAGAGATTCGGCTAATCAAAGAAGGGCATGATCTGGCGGTAACATTCGTAACACGAGTTATTAAGCGCTGCTTCATATGCTGTGAATGGTAGCACAGAACGTTAGAGACGACAAGACCCGCCTGACCCGAAAAGTTTCATTATTCCAGCATTTCTTACTATAGATTATCGACAAACAGCCCGAACGACTGTGGGGCCAGATCGAGACAAACACTGCCACTGGAAGAAACGGTTGACGGAAGGGTACTACCCGGCCCCTGCCACTGTTCTGCCGCCGAGTCCAGCCGGGTATGCCACGTACCGGCTGGCAGAGGCACGGTGAATGTTGCCTGTTGCATGCCAAAGTTACAGACAACTGCAATCTGCTGGTTTGCATGCCAGCGTCGCAAAAAGAGGCCCTGACCATAGCCAACCACGTCCATCTGCTCGATACTCAGTGCTGCCAGGGTTGGCACCGTTTTGCGCAAGCGGATCAACTCGGTATAAAAATCCAACAAGACGCGATGATGGCCCTGTGTGCGCAGGCTATGATCCAGCCGTGAATGTACAAAGGTTGCTTCGGCCTGGGGATCAGGTGGGGTGCCCTGCCAGGCAAAGCTGGCAAACTCTTCGGCCCGCCCTTTACGCACCGCTTCCACCAGAGCGCTATCACCGTGGCTGATAAAATAAAGGAAGGGCGCCGTTTCGCCATACTCTTCACCCATATACAGCATCGGCACAAAGGGCGATAACAGCACCAGTCCGGCTGCCAATTTCAGCCCCTCGAACGAGGTCAACTGGCTCAGGCGCTCACCGAGCATGCGGTTGCCAATCTGATCGTGATTCTGGGCACATACCACAAAGCGGAACGCAGGAATACCATATGTCGAATTGCCATAACGACGCTGACGTGCGGGCGAGTACTGGCCGGTATAGGTATAGCCCTCGCGCAGTACGCGCACCAGGTGGTCTACCTCGCCGAAACTACTATAATACCCGTCTCGTTCGCCAGTCAGCAGCGTATGTAACGCATGATGAAAATCATCGCTCCACTGCGCATCCAGGCCATAACCGCCCAGTTCGCGCGCCCGAATCAGCCGTGCATTATTCAGGTCACTCTCGGCAATCAGATACACACGCCGGTTGGCCTGTTCACGGCAGGTAGCCACCCCATCGGCTAATTCCTCTAAAAACGTGTCAGCCGCGAAGTCTAGAATAGCATGCACCGCATCAAGACGCAGCGCATCGATATGAAAGGTTTCAATCCAGTAGAGCGCATTTTCGATAAAATAGCGCCGCACTTCGTCGCTATACGGGCCATCAAAGTTCAACGACGACCCCCAGGGCGTGCGATAGAGATCGGTAAAATAGTGACCATAGTCCCACAGATAATTGCCTTCAGGCCCCATATGGTTATAGACCACATCAAGCACCACAGCCAGGCCTCGCTGATGGCAGGCATCAACCAGGCGTTTCAGGCCATCTGGCCCACCATACGAATTCTGTACAGCGAAGGGTTGCACACCATCGTAGCCCCAGTTACGACTACCCGGAAACTGTGCGACTGGCATAAGCTCAATCGCGGTAATGCCCAGGTCTTTCAGGCGGTCAAGATGGGGAATGATCGCATCAAAAGTCCCCTCGGACGTAAAGGTGCCTACATGCAGCTCATAGATGATATAGTCCTGCAACAGCACGCCAGGCCAGGTCTGATCGTGCCAGTCAAAATCGTGGGCGATCACTTGCGAAGGACCGTGGACATCAACCGGTTGAAAGTGTGAGGCAGGATCGGGGCGCTCTTTGACACCATCGAGCCGATAGAAGTAGCGTGTACCAGGATCGACATGCTCGACAACAGCTTGAAAGTAGCCATGTTCTGCCGATTCAAGCGGCACACTGCGCTCTTGAGGCGCTACAATATGCACCTCGACCTGTTGTGCCAGAGGTGCCCACACATGAAATTGACAACGTCCATCGCCCAACCAGGTAGCTCCCAGCGGCGGGCCGCTGATGATCTGGTGAAAGTTTTCCATAGAACTGTTGCTCTTCTTTTATATGTAGTATGAAAGGGGATTTTAACATATTGGGGGATATCATGCCAGAAAGGGACGGGGTGTAACGATTCACCACGGAGACACGGAGGCACGGAAATTCTCTTTTTCTCTTTGTCTGCGGCTGCCTATGCCATCGCTGGCTAGGTAGCCCTGCTCGCTGATCATCTGGCGATCCTGCGATCGTGAACACTTACACGAGGAGTACCTGTTCACAGTCGGAGAAAATTCCTGGTAGAACGGGCGTCCCTGCCCGTTCGATATCAGGCAGGGACACCTGCACTCCCCCGATTGTGAGCAGTTACACCTATTCGCACTTGTAAAGATGTACTTCGTGTTGTATTATTTGGGTACTTAATCCTTGTTTCGAGAGGGAAACTCTCTATGAGTACCGAATTGACTATTGCAGAGGCCGTTGCCATTCTAGGAGTCAGTGAACAGCGTGTTCGGACGCTCTGTCGGGATGGTATTTTGCAGGCGCGGAAAGTAGGCATAAGTTGGCTCATCGACTATCAAAGCATTGTACAGTATGGCCTGTTGACGGGACATAAAATAGCAGAAGATCATCCGACTTATACTGTGAAGAATAATAAACCTATTGCTCTGAGCTTTTTCTCGGGTGCTATGGGGCTTGATCTTGGCATTGAACAAGCAGGATTTGATATTCGGCTAGCCTGTGAAGTCGACAAATATTCTCGGCAAACAATCACATTAAATAGACCCAATACAGCGTTAATTGGCGATATTACGGCATATACACCAGATGACATTCTGCGATATGCCGGGTTATCGCGTCATGATGATATTGATTTGATCTTTGGTGGCCCTCCGTGTCAGGCATTTAGCACTGCTGGAAGGCGTAATGGATTCAATGATGATCGTGGTAATGTTTTTCTTACTTACTTAGATGTTGCATTGAGTATTCGACCGAAATATCTGGTGATTGAAAATGTTCGAGGGCTTTTGTCGAGTCCTATGCATCATCGTCCCCTTCATCTTCGAGGTTCTGGTTTTCCTGATTTAACTCTTGATGAGCTACCTGGAGGAGCCTTGAACTTTATTTTGAGTCTTATTCAACAGGCTGGTTATTCCGGTACATTTAACTTATATAATGCCGCAAACTTTGGTAGCCCACAAGTTCGCGAACGAGTTGTGATTATCTGTTCTCGCGATGGAAAAAACCCTCCATACGTACCTCCAACACATTCCGAACATGGCGAATATGGTTTGTGTAAGTGGAAGACATTCCGTGATGTAACCTCGGATCTGGTAGCGCATCATCATATCAATTTTCCGGAAAAGCGATTAGTATACTATCGAATGCTTGAGGAAGGTCAAAATTGGCGTTCTTTGCCTGAAGATTTACAGAAAGAAGCACTAGGGAATGCATATTTTGCTGGAGGAGGGAAGACAGGCTTTCTGCGTCGTCTTTCGTGGGATAAGCCTTCTCCAACATTAGTAACCCATCCTGCTATGCCTGCAACTGATTTAGCGCATCCTGAAGAAGATAGACCGTTGTCTATTGAAGAGTACAAACGCTTACAAGAGTTTCCAGATGATTGGCACGTTGCCGGGCCGCTTATTGAACAATATCGCCAGATAGGAAACGCCGTGCCAGCAAGTTTAGGCATAGCAACGGGAAAATTGATTCGTCAGTTACTTCGTGATGAACCAATCAAGACGATTCCAGGATTTCGCTATTCTCGCTATCGCCAGACGAGCGATGCCGAGTGGTTGACCAGATTTCTGACCATTGCTAAGAAAGCTACAATAATTCAAAAGACATTGTTTTAGAAAAAGGAACACCTGCTGATTGCCAGGAAAGCTTCAGTAGGTGCCTGATGGTTGGCATAGTAACCGTTCAGGGGGGTGGTCGGGAGGGGCAATGCCCCTCCCGGAGTCTCGTCTTGTCGACCCGTTGTGGCGGCTTTGCCGCCACAACGGGTCGACAAGACGGTTGTGCGGGAGCCTGCGGCCCCCCGCGCCCCCGCTGGCGCAGGTACCGCCTGAACGGTTACGTTGGCATACATATTTGACGCTTAAATAGGACTTTCTTGGGTTCTCTGTCGCTCGTTTTGTAAGTATACACGGACAAAATCTATGAATCCCTCCTCGCTCAGATTGTAACCTTGCATAAGCGGAGGGAGATTAATCCAGTTTGTCTTACCAGTTCGAGAAAATGACCTGAACCATTTTTGAATAGTGGTGCCCTGCCGTATAGCGCTGCTAGAAGAATTCTCTGAATTGTCTCGGTTCTTGATTTGAAGGGCAAGCCAAACACCGGCATCATCGTATCTGATGAAGTCCACCGCCCGAACAAAGCTCCCACAACACTAATGCCATCCGTAACGACGTAATATAGAATCGAGATACCGCTCTAATAATGCGCCAACGCTGTTTTCTGCACTCATGGCTAATTGATGTTCATATTTGATGCGCTCAACATCTCGGTCACTGTACCCAAAAGCTTCCATCATAACGATGCTCACGATGTCATCAGGGACTGTATTAGGTATTTTGGGTAAATCTGATCTGCGATATGCTGCAAAGTAGGATTTTGCTAAACTTTCAAGACCTGAGTTTGTGAAGAGAGACGGAGCATTTGCCCTGGTGCGCCCAGAGAATCGCTCAGGATTGTCATTCAAGAACGTACAGATGTGTACAAATGACTCAGCAAGGCCCACTTCCTGCCCTTGATTATCACTAAACCGCGTTGCGATCGTTCTTGCCAGATGTTCGTCGAACGTCATTCTAACATTCCATCATTCTATCTTTCGCTTGCCCGAGTTTCCTATGATATTGTTACTATTACTAGATATACTGTTGATATGGATCTTGTTAAAAGTTAAGAATGCAAATCTTTGATAGTCTTCATAAAGGATATTCGCAATAATATGAAGTTAAGGTTGTTTTCCCTGTTCCATTTCGTTCAAATAGCACATTCACTTTAGGATGAAACCTCTGCTCAATATAGAAACGACCATGCACTCCTAAGGCTGACACAAACTCTACATCATTCGACATATTGGATCTTATT
>RRYU01000660.1_pt1 | contig 45284 bp, 38 predicted proteins | sample 2162651 | NCBI WGS metagenome assembly RRYU01 (sample SAMN10267283, study PRJNA491782) | microbial mat metagenome | isolation source: biomat in the production well | place: Japan: Minami-Kanto gas field, natural gas well KTG3 | collected 2017-06
GCAGTGGGCGACAAGGGGTTGTTCGTTAAAGAGATTGAGACTGCCTTGTTGGACGGTGAGATAGATCTGGCGGTGCATAGCTGCAAGGATATGCCCTCGCTGCTGCCCGATGGGTTGACCCTGGCGGCTTTTCCGCCTCGGGTTGATCCTCGTGATGCGCTGGTGCTTCCTACTAGCCATGTGCCGGTGCAGATGTCTGTCACCGATAATCCGTTGCGTGTGTTGCCCAACGGTGCGCGTGTGGGCACCAGTAGCCTGCGGCGTGCCTGTCAGTTGCGTGCGCTGCGGCCCGACCTGGAATTGCTGGATGTGCGCGGTAATGTGGATACGCGACTGGCTAAATTGGACGAAGGTCAGTTCGATGCGATCATTCTGGCAGCCGCCGGGCTGACACGCCTGGGGTTGAGCCAGCGCATCAGTTATGCTTTGCCGCCCGATGTGATGTTGCCTGCGGTGTCTCAGGGGACGCTGGCAATTGAGGCACGCGCCGATGATGCAGTTACGCTGGGTCTGCTGGCGGTGCTGGACGATCCGGTAACACGTGTGGCGACCCTGGCGGAACGTGCTTTTCTGCGCCGCCTCGAAGGTGGCTGCCAGGTGCCGATTGCAGCTCATGCCGTGGTTGATATGCCCGCAGGTACGTCAGGTGGCTCATGTCACCTCTATGGCATCGTCGGGTCACTTGATGGTCAGGTTGTAATCCGTGGTGAGCGAGTGGCCGGTACAGACGCTCCCGAAGACCTCGGGGTTGCTCTGGCCGAAGAGTTGCTCAGTCAAGGTGCGGCTGATGTGCTGGCTGAATTACGCACATTAACTGCCGATAATGGAACACTTAGCCGATGAGTAGCCATGTAGCCGATCATCAGCCGTCGAACACACCGGTGTCAGGCCCACTGCAAGGCTGGCGTATTGTCGTAACACGTTCCGAGGATCGCGCTGATGGCCTGGTTGAGCAGTTGCGGAGGCTGGGGGCCGAGCCGATTGTCTACCCGACGATTGCGTTTGCACCTCCATCTGATACCGGGGCGTTTGATACGGCTTTGCATCAACTGGTTGCGGGTCAGTTTGATTGGCTGGTTTTGACAAGTGTGACGGGAGTGCAGATCGTTCAGGCTCGTATGCGCGATCTGCAGCTCTCGTTAGATGCTGTACCGGATGTGCAAGTCGCTGCGGTGGGGCCAACGACAGCGGCAGCATGTGCCGAGTTGCTGGGCAAAGCGCCAGCCGTGGTGCCCGAGAAGTTTGTGGCCGAGGCGCTGGCCGAAGCTCTGGGCGATCTGCATGGGCAGCGCCTGTTGCTGGCTAATGCCGATATTTCACGGCCAAAGCTGCAAGAGATGCTTCAGGCCGCTGGTGCGCAGGTTGAACGGGTGGTGATCTATCATACTGTTCCGGCCAGTGGTGGTGTCGATGTGCCAGCATTGCTGATGGCTGGCAAAATCGATGCAATTACGTTCACCAGCGGTTCGACGGTGCGTTATTTTGTGCAACGCATCGGTGCGGAGGCCCTGGCGTCTGCACGGCGTACGGTGATTGCATGTATTGGCCCGATTACGGCAGAGGCGGCTCAGGCTGTTGATCTGCCCCCTACTGTGGTCGCCGAGACATTCAGCGAATCTGGACTGATTGAGGCGCTCATACAGCATAGTCAGATGCATAGGATCGAAGGGGTACGCTAGATCAAATAGCCGTTTTCCAGTACAATAGCGCGATTGGGGACGGTTGGTATATAATGCGCTTTCAGTGCAAGGCATGTTTCAAACCAGTTTGACCGTTTCGGCTGTCACGTTACACCTCTGGTAGGGGCGACCGGCCGGTCGCCCCTACGCCAACTGTCATGCTGAATTGGCCGATTTTGAAACATGCCCAGGCGCTAGATTGTAGGCAAGTGGGAATGGTGTACAACTGCCAATTACCACTTACCATGCTTAAAACAAGCAATTAAGGAGCAGGTTATGAGTGGTTATCCCGCGCTGCGGCCGCGTCGCCTGCGGCTCAATCCTAATCTGCGGCGGATGGTACGCGAAACAAGCTTGAGTACCGATAATCTGATCGGAACCCTGTTTATCCGCCATGGTGAGGGTGTGCAGCGTCCGATTGTGTCGATGCCCGGTCATTTTCAGTTTTCGGTCGATACAGCTGTGCGTGAGGCTGAAACATTGGCCGAAATGGGAATTCCGGCAGTCCTGCTGTTTGGTATTCCTGACCATAAAGATGCTGAGGGGAGTGAAAACTATGATCCTCAGGGCATTATTCCACAGGCGATTCGGGCGATTAAGACGGCTGTGCCTGAGATGATCGTTATTTCGGATATGTGTTGCTGTGAGTATACCGACCATGGTCATTGCGGCATTCTGAATACGCCCGATACGCCCACCTATCAGGCTATGCTGCCTGAAGGCTATCTGCTTAACGATGCGACCCTGAATTTGCTGGGGCGTGCGTCGGTGGTGCATGCCGAGGCTGGCGCGGATATTATTGCTCCCTCAGGCATGATTGATGGCATGGTGGCAACCATTCGGGCGGCGCTTGATGAATCGGGTTTTACGCATACTGCTATTATGAGCTATGCAGCCAAGTTCTCTAGCGGGTTTTATGGCCCGTTCCGCGATGCAGCCGAGAGTCCGCCTAGCTTTGGTGATCGCAGTGAGTATCAAATGGATCCGGCTAATGCCCGCGAGGCCCTCAAAGAGGTTGCTCTGGATGTGCAAGAGGGGGCCGATATTTTGATGGTCAAGCCAGCGTTGCCCTACCTGGATATTCTGCAGCAGATGCGCACACACTTTGATTTGCCGCTGGCGGCGTATCAGGTGAGTGGCGAGTTTAGTATGATCAAGGCCGCCGCTGCGCAGGGCTGGATCGATGAGCAGCGCGTGGCGCTGGAAAGCCTCTACTCTATCCGTCGCGCCGGGGCCGAGATGATCATTACCTATTTTGCCAAGGATGTTGCCCGCTGGCTGGCTTAAAGAGTATACGCCATCGGCATATCCATATGCTGACCGAATGACTGAATGACCGCGTACGTCCTGTTGAGTAGGGGTGTGTGGTGACAAGCTACATTTTGCGATAAGACAGCGGTTTGTGGTTACATGATGGTAGTCACTGCTTTTTCAAATCCCTCTCACACTACTACTAGTACTGCCATCTTCGAGCTAAACGCCCCCTATGGATTCGTATCTGTTGTTGGTTTTGGATTCTTGATCAATGCCATGCTGCTGCCTGAATCTAAAATCCTAAAAAATGAGTATATATGAAGAATGATCGCTTTCTGCGCGCTTGCCGCCGTGAAGCTGTTGATTGTACGCCCATCTGGCTGATGCGCCAGGCCGGACGGTATATGCCCGAATATCGCGCGGTGCGCGAACGGTATGGGTTTCTGGATATGGTGAAGACGCCTGAGCTTGCGGCTGAGGTGACGATGCAGCCGATCCAGGCGTTTGATGTTGATGCCGCTATCATTTTTGCCGATATTTTGCCTCCTCTGGAAGGTATGGGGCTGGATCTGACCTTTGAAAAAGGCGAGGGTCCGGTGATCCATAATCCTTTGCATACCACCGCCGACATCAAGGCGCTGCGTGATCCCGATCCGCGTGAAACATGTGGCTATACACTTGATGCAATCCGTCTGGTCAAGCGTGATCTGGCGGGGCGTATTCCGCTGATTGGCTTTAGTGGTGCTCCCTTTACGCTAGCTAGTTATGCCATTGAGGGAGGTTCATCACGTGAGTTTCGCCGTACCAAGGCGCTGATGTATAGCCAGCCAGAAACCTGGCATATGCTGCTGTCACGGCTGACAAAGCTGGTTAGTGATTATCTGCTGGCTCAGATTGAGGTCGGTGTCGATGCGGTGCAGATTTTTGATAGCTGGGCCGGTGCGCTTGCTCCCGGTGATTTTGCCGAGTATGTGCTGCCTTCGGTGCAGGCATGTGTCACCGCCGCGAAACAGGCTGGGGTGCCGGTGATCTATTTTGGTACCGATATGAATGGCATGCTGCCCCTGCTGCGCCAGTCTGGTGCGGATGTGCTGGGGGCAGACTGGCGCGTCTTTATCGATGATGCCTGGGCACAGATGGGGCCTGGCGTTGGCATTCAGGGCAATCTTGATCCGAGTGTCCTCTTTGCCCCATGGCCGGAAATTGAGCGCCGTGCCACCGATATACTTACCCGTGTGGCTGGACGGCCCGGGCATATTTTTAATCTGGGCCATGGCATTATGACTGAAACGCCGGTTGAGCATGTAGCCCAACTGGTGGAGTTTGTGCATTCGTTTGCAATAGAGAGGTGACGATGGATCGTAGACCATAAACCACGATCTATCGTCTATGGTCTACGATCCACGGTCACGTAAAGAGGAAACACTGTGACCAATCGCTATAACCGCTCCGAGGAACTATTTGCGGCAGCGCAGCAGGTGTTGCCCGGCGGTGTCAATTCCCCCGTGCGTGCTTTCCGAGGTGTGGGTGGCACACCGATGTTTATCGAACGGGGTGAGGCTGCATATATCTGGGACGCCGACGGCAATTGCTATATCGACTATGTGCTTTCCTGGGGGCCGTTGATCCTGGGCCATGCGCATCCAGTCGTGGTAGAGGCCATCAACAAACAGGCTGCCCTGGGTAGTAGTTATGGTGCGCCTACTCGCCTGGAAACGCAACTGGCTGAACGGGTGATTGAACTGATTGCGGGTGTCGAGCAGGTGCGCTTTGTCAATAGCGGCACCGAGGCAACCATGAGTGCGCTACGCCTGGCACGTGCCTATACCGGGCGTACTGGAATTATTAAGTTTAGCGGGTGCTATCATGGCCATGCCGATATGCTGCTGGTGCAGGCCGGTAGCGGTGTCGCTACACTGGGCCTGCCTGATAGCCCTGGTGTGCCAGCCAGTACAACTGCCAGTACGCTGGTGGCCGAGTATAATGACCTCGAGGCCGTGCAGGCACTGTTTGCATCCCATGATGATATTGCGGCTGTGATTGTCGAGCCAATTGCTGCCAATATGGGTTTTGTGCTGCCTGAACCAGGCTATCTCGCCGGTCTGCGTGACCTGACGCGCAAGCATGGGGCGTTGCTGATCTTTGATGAAGTGATGACCGGCTTTCGGGTGTCGCCCCATTGTGCCCAGGGGTTGTGGGGCATTGATCCCGACCTGACTTGCCTGGGTAAGGTGATTGGCGGCGGGTTACCTGTGGGGGCCTATGCTGGCAAGCGTGAGATTATGCAGAGTGTTGCCCCCGCCGGGCCGATGTATCAGGCTGGCACGCTATCGGGCAATCCTCTGGCAATGGTGGCTGGTCTGGCAACCTTGCAGCATGCTGGCGAGCCAGGGGCGTTTGCACAGATTGAGGCCCGCACAACGGCGCTGGCTGATGGTATGCGGGCGATTGCGGAAGAACTTGGCGTGCCCTTGCAAGTTGGCAATGTGGGCACGATGTTTGGCGCATACTTCCTCAAAGCAGCCGGTCAGCGCATCACCGATTATACGACGGCACGTGAATATGCCGATACAACCCGCTATGCGCGTTTCTTCTGGGCTATGGCCGAACGGGGCGTCTATCTGGCCCCATCCCAGTTCGAGGCTGGTTTTGTGAGCCTGGCGCATGGCGAGACGGAAATCAACCAGACGCTTACCGCAGTGCGTGAAGCAATGCAGCAGGCGGTTGGCTAATCGTTCACGAACGGTACGGGGGTGGCTATGAGCAGTACTGCCAGGCGCGATGCTGTTTTCGAATTGATGCATACCGGCCAGTCGTCGTTGATCTTGCTTTTTGAGCGACTGGACGGTATGGCGCACTTTCAGACCGAAAACTGGGAACGCCCCGGTGGCGGTGGTGGTACGGCGCGGGTGTTGACTGAAGGAGTTGTGTTCGAGCGCGCCGGTGTAAATGTGTCTGCGGTGTATGGCCAGCACGTGCCGCCGACGATCTCGCATAAGCACCCGGCAACAGAGAACCAGCCATTTTTTGCTACGGGTATCTCGATGGTACTGCATCCACGCAACCCCTATGTGCCAGCTTTTCATGCTAATTTTCGCTATTTCGAGGCTGGCGATGAGTGGTGGTTCGGTGGTGGCATGGATATGACGCCGTGCTATGGGTTCGAGGAGGATGCAGTCCATTTTCATACAACCTTGAAGCTCCTCTGCGATAACCATCAATCGCTGGCCGATTATGCCACCTTTAAGGCTACCTGTGACCGCTATTTTTATCTCAAGCATCGCCACGAGATGCGTGGCATCGGTGGGATATTTTTTGATAATCTTCACCCGGAAGACAGCGATGGCTGGGAACGTGCCTTTGCATTTGTCGAGGAAGGCATTGAGACGATCGAAACAGCGTATGCACCGATTGTGCAGCGGCGTATGAATATGGCGTATGGCGAACGTGAACGCCACTGGCAGCTCTATCGGCGCGGCCGGTATGTCGAATTTAATCTGGTGTATGACGATGGTACGGTATTCGGGCTGCAAACGGACGGTCATATCGAGGCGATTCTGATGTCGCTGCCGCCCCTGGTACGCTGGGAGTTTCAATATCAGCCAGAGCCGGGTAGTCACGAGGCCGCTCTGTCAGACTTTCTGCAGCCGCGCGATTGGGTTGCGTGAGAGGAGTTCTTTATGGAAGATGGCCCATCCAAGGGGCTGCATGATATTACGTTGCTCAGTCAGGACGCACGTCTCAAGGGGCGTCCCAAGTTGTGCAGCGATTGTGGTCTGTGTGATAGTAGTTTGCGCCCGATCATGCCCCGTACATGTGTTTTTGTCCATAATCAGGTGAGCGATATCGAACAGCGTCTGTTTGGACGGACACGTAAAGATGGCGATGAACTGCTGTTCGGGATCTACCGTACTATGTATGCCGCACGTATGCGTCAACCTGTACCTGATGCACAGTGGAGTGGGATTGTCACCTCGCTGGCAGCACGTTTGCTAGAACAGGGCACGGTTGATGCCGTCATCACAACTCGCGCTGTACCTGGTACGCGTTTTGCGCCTCAGCCGATCCTGGCACGTACGCCCGCAGAGGTACGTGCCAGTGCGGGCAATAAGCCCTGCCTGGCACCATCGCTGAGTCTGCTAGACGACGTGCGCGCCAGTGGCGTCAAGCGCCTGGCATTTATCGGCACTGGCTGCCAGGTACATATGCTCCGTGCGGCTGAAGCGGAACTTGGCCTTGAACAACTCTATGTGATCGGTATTCCATGCAGCGATAATGTGGCTTATCCCGACCTGCAATTTTTCCTCAGCTTGATCTCGCATTCGCCCGATACGATTGTGCATTATGAGTTTATGCAGGACTTCAGTGTCTGGCTGCGCCACGAGGATGGCCATAGCGAGCGGGTCAATTTTATTGATTTTCCCATGGATAAGCTGGAAAATATCTTTCCGTCCGCCTGTCTGTCGTGCTTTGATTATCCTAATAGTATGGCCGATCTGACGGTGGGCTATATGGGTGCAGCACTGGGCTGGCAGTGGGTGATGGTTCGTACCGAGCGTGGCGAAGAGCTGTTTCGCCAGATTGCGCCAGAGTTGGAATTTGGTGAACTGGTTGACCGGGGCAACCGGCGCAAGAGTATGCCGCGTTATATTGAGATGATGAAGCGCAAGCCCGGCAAACCGCCCGCCTTGATTCGTAAGTTGATCGTCTTCTTGCAGCGACGACGTGGCCCTAAAGGCCTGGAGTTCGCCCGATCCGTGATTGAGATGAAGCTACTGCGGAATCTACAGTATATCCGCACGAAGTTTCCCCGCTTTGAAGAACGTGCGGTGCCTTATCACGTCTATATGGCGCTGCAAGCGTATGCCCCGGTGTATCAGGAAACGTTTGAACGTCCACTCGAGGCGAAGACTGCGACACGTGCTGACTCACCCAAACCACGTGAACAAGAGGTGTATTCATAGGGACGCGCTTCTGCGCCGCACAGCCGCGCAGAAGCGCACCGTTGGGATGAAAATAGGACGTAGGGGCGAAGATTTTGTTCGCACGTATACCTCCTGGGTGAACCAGACGCCCTCACCCCCCTGCCCTCACACGGGTAGGTTCTTTGATGAATCCCATCAGGATGCCACATGGCCCCTCACCCCCCTACCCCCTCTCCTCATAGGAGAGGGGGTAGGGGGCGGGGTATGGTCGCAGGACGAGCCATCCTGGCAAAAAACCTACCCCTGTAAGTCACCCCCTGCTCCCTCTCCCTTATGGGGCTATACATTACCCACAAATCGGGGGCGCGGGGGCCTCCGGCCCCCGCAAAAAAATTGTTTTCGGTTTGTTTTGGCGGCAAAGCCGCCAAAACAAACCGAAAACACCAGAATCTCGGTGGGGTGCAACCCCGCCGAACCATGTCGATGGTAGGAAGACGCGATTTCTACCGCATCCTGATGCGATAAAGGTGTGGGTAATGTATAGCCCTTATGGGGAGAGGGGGGTATCGACTGGCGGTGCCGCCGCCGCGTGACACCGCCGAATCGTCTCCCCCCACATCATAATCTATCTCGACAACCATATCAATATAGGTTAGACTATAGATAGCCACATAAACATCTACACGTGACAGACCGATCTGACTCGTATATGTCCCTCTTTTTAATGAGTACCCTGGTTTCAGGTGCAATAGCCCTTTTACTCTGGCGAATGTGGCGGCGTGCAGCGCAGCCGTACCGTCGCCGGATCGGGATCATCCTGGCAAGTGGTTTAGTCTCCCTGATCGCCAGTGTAATCTCCTATTCCAACCTGAATTTTTTGTCGCCCCTGGATCTGACACGGCTAGCCTTTCTTGTGACGGGTCTGGCTATAGGTTGGAGTCTGTGCCGACACCAGTTGCCTGACCTCGTTCCAATGGCACATGCCACGCTGGTAGAAGCCCTGCGTGATGGTGTAATAGTGCTAGATAGAGAAAATCGCATTGTCGAGATGAATGTAGCCGCACAGCATTTTGTGGGCGAATCGGTTGGATCAGCGATTGGACAACCCGTCGAGACAGTGCTGACCCACTGGCCCGCACTGATCCCATTATGTGAAACATTGACCCCGGCATGCCTGGAACTAACCTGGATCCAGAATCCTCGTCGCTATGTTAATGTACAGGTAATCCCCCTGTTTAAACGGGGGAAGCAGCCTGACGGACGATTAATGATCTGGCATAATATTACGCCAGAAAAACAGACAGAAAAAGCACTCCATCATATCGGTATCGATCTCTCCGAGCGCCGTCAGGCTGAAGCAGCTTTGCGCCGCCAGAACGAGTATCTCTCTATGCTGCATCAGATAACCATCGACTGGCTTACCTATCGCGAGATCGATGATCTGTTGCAGGCAATTGTTGACCGGGCTGCCATTTTTCTGGAAGCTCCCTATGGCGAAATCATGTTGAAAGAAGGCGATGATCTGGTGGTACGTGCTTTCACGGCAAATCAGCTATTTCTACTGGGAGATCGCGCCTACCGTGATGAAGCCCTGGTTTCGTGGCAGGCACATGATACTGGAAAGCCAGTTGTTATAGAGGACTATTCGACATGGATAGGCCGACGTATTCTTTATGAGAATCTGCCATTGTGCGCCGTGGCGGATTTTCCGATTATGGCAGGTCAGAACTGTTTAGGCGTGCTGGGGTTGGGGCGAAACAAGCCGGGACATCTCTTTGAGTCAGATGAGATACAGCGCGGCGAACTGTTTGCCCAACTGGTGGCATTGATGCTAGAGAACGCCCATCTGTATGAGGCCGCACGCCGCGAAATCGCCGAACGTAGCCAGGCCGAAGATCTGCTGTCCATCCGGCTGCGTTTTATTCAGTTCATACAGCAGGCCGCCAATCACTTTATTCGTGTCACAGTTGAGCGGCTTGATGCTCAAATCACAACGATGCTCCACGATATAGCCGATCTTTTCGGAGTGGAGCGTGGCTATGTCTTCTTGATAACGCCCGAACGAACCATCGTAAAGCTAACCCACGAATGGTGTAGTGAGGCAGTGCGCCCGCATCAGGGCATACTGGATTCGATCAACATAGCCGATTTTGCTGATTTCATTGCCACATTGCAGAGCGGCGAAACGGTGCGCATGCAAACACGCACACTTCCTCGTACCCCCGATACCAGAGCCATGACCGATATTCTGGATCAACTAGCGATCAAATCGTTTGTAAATATTCCCCTCTTTATCAACGAAGAGTTGATTGGTTGGATCGGCTTCGATGCTGTGGCGCAGGAAGTTGAGTGGGCCGAGGAAACCGTGGAAGCATTCCGGCTCACCGGGCAATTGATTGCCAATGCCATCCATCGTAAACAGGTAGAGACCCAGAAAACACAACTCCAGGCCCAGTTGCTCCAGTCCCAGAAAATGGAAGCTATTGGTCATCTGGCTGGCGGTGTGGCCCACGATTTTAATAATATTCTGACTGCTATTATCGGCAATGCTGATCTGGCTCTGATGGAACTGTCAGCCCATCACCCGGCCTATGAAGATATACAAATCATTCAGCAAAGTGCCAGGCGCGCCACGCATCTGGTACGTCAATTGCTTACCTTCGCCCGTCGTCAGGCCGGCCGACCAGCAGTTGTTGATCTGAATGAACTGGTTCTCTCTATTACTCCTATGCTCCGGCGACTGATCAGCGAACAGATCGAACTGGTTATTCTGCCAGGGCCGGATCTTGGCCGTGTTACAATTGACCCGAACCAGTTTGAGCAGGTGCTGGTCAACCTGGTTGTGAACGCACGCGATGCTATGCCAGACGGTGGGACACTGACTATTTCTACCATGAATGTTGATATCAAACAGATCAATAACCACCGCTATACCGAAGTTAAATCGGGCCAGTATGTGCATCTGGCGGTGATTGACACTGGCGTGGGTATGACTGAAGCAGTCAAAGCACGTATCTTTGAACCGTTTTTTACCACCAAGCCAATGGGCCTGGGTACGGGCCTGGGTCTGGCTACCTGTTTTGGCATTATTCAGCAGCACAATGGGTATATTTATGTAGATAGCATACCAGATAAAGGTAGTTGTTTCAGGGTGTATTTGCTTTGCACTAACGACATGGCCGATACGTGCGTTGAAGTAGTGGATAATACCAGACACGCGCAGGGCAGCGAGACAGTGTTGCTGGTTGAAGATGACCAGGAGGTGCGGCAACTGGCTGCGCGTATTTTGCGCAATCAGGGCTATACGGTGATAGAAGCAGCCAATGGGCAGGAAGCTCTATACCTGGTCGAACAGCGGGCCGGGCAAAAAATTCACTTGCTGCTGACTGACCTGGTTATGCCGTTGCTCAGTGGATTAGAACTGGCGCAGCAGGTAGTGTCGCAACGCCCTGATCTGTGTGTGTTGTTTATGTCTGGCTACACGAATCAACCTGATCGTATGGACAAGCAACTGACAAGTGATCGCACGTTTTTACAAAAGCCCTTTACTCCAGATGAACTGATCCGCCAGGTACGTCAGGCTCTGAACACTCCAGGTGCATCTTTGCTCTGATGTCCTTGAGTTTGTTGCACAATACACAATAGAGGATATATCTATGGACATTAACCCGCACACTATGTCGACGCTGGAAGCGGAAGTCGCACGATTGCAGAACTGTTTAGCTGAACTGGAACAGGCGATCAATGAACAGCCTGCCTACGAGGATGATGTACAGGCGATCTTTGACAATGTCAATGATGCCATGGTTATACACCTGTGCGATCAAACCGGCACAATCCTGGAAGTAAACCAGAAGATGCTAGAACTCTTCTGCATCGAGCGGGCACTGGCAATGAGTGGATCATTGCGTGATCTCGTCAGTCCTGACTATCCTGACGAGGATATGGCTATGATTTTTCGTCAGACGATAGCTGGTGAGTTTTCGCGCTTCCGATGGCGTGCGCGCCGTCCACTTGATCAGACTGAATTTGAAGCAGAATGGACGCTACGCAGGGTGACATTCCGTCAACAGCCATGTATTCTGGCAACTGTGCATGATATTAGTCAACGACATCTGTTCGATCAAGCGATCCTGAAGCATAGTACATTGCTCCGGGGATTTTTAGATCACTGCCCGGCATCGATGTTTGTGCGCGATACACAGGGGCGCTTTATTGTGATCAATCATTTTTATGCTAATCTGCTCAAGCATACGCCAGACGAAATTATCGGCAAAACGCCGTATGATATCATGCCCGCCGATGCAGCCGATCTGTTCCTGGCTAATGATCGGCAGGTTCTGGAAACGGGTCAGGTTGTGCAACGTGAAGAAGATACGTCTCTGGGCATTTTCTCGGCAATCAAGTTCCCTATTTACGATGAACACGGGCAGATTGCGGCGGTTGGCGGCATCTCGCTGGATATCAGCAAACAGAAACACGCCGAGGCTGACTACATTGCGCTGCAACAGCAGGTGATCGATACCCAGCAGGCCGCCCTGCATGAACTGTCTACTCCTCTGTTGCCTATTTCTGACAATGTGGTGGTGATGCCACTGATCGGCACAATTGATAGCCAGCGTGCCCAGATGGTGCTGGAAACGTTGCTGGAAGGGGTGGCTCGCTATCAGGCTGATCTGGCTATTCTGGATATTACCGGGGTGCAGGTTGTGGATACACAGGTAGCCGATGCGTTAATGCGCACAGCACGTGCAGTACGCTTGCTGGGTGCAGGTGTGATGTTAACTGGTATTCAACCCCAGATCGCCCAGACCCTGGTGCATCTAGGGGTTGATCTGAGTGGCATTATGATGAAGGCTAGTTTACAGGAGGGAATAGCTTATGCCCTTTCGGAAGCACAAGACCTGAAGCGCAAAGCGTAGCCTGTGTATGCTGCCCCTTGAAAGTGAACAGATACACTGAAACGTCATGCTACGACATCCTCCAGCCACTGATCATACCGGGGGGCCATATATGACCAGTCGTAGGGCGCGGCAATCGAGCGCCAATCGCGGCGGCGCAGGGCGTCATAGTGGCACAGGGCGTTGTACAGACGCTCGACCAGTTCCTCTTGCGAGTCATACAGGCAGTCGGCGTGGTATTCGGCAGGTAGCAGGTCAGGATAGGTTAGACGTCGCGGCAGGATGGGAATGCAACCGCAGTAAAGTGCCTCGATTACCCCAATACCAAAGAATTCCTGGATGGCTGTACTCACCACGATGTCGGCCTGGTGCAGCAGACGACTGTAAGTCAGCGGGTCAGCGGCATAGCCCCAGTGAATGATCCGATCTGACCAGCGTGTCCGGGCAGTCACAAATTCAGCCGCCTTGGGATTGATATGCTCACCGGCAATAATCAAGCCAAACCTGGCCCCCCGCGCAGCCAGTGCCTCCAGCGCATCAAAGAAGGCCTGTGGCTGTTTGTCGTACTCCCAGCGGCTATTCCAGAGCAAGATGGGTGGATGTGCATCATAATGCTGTGGCGATACCAGGTCGTGGCGGGCCAGGTCAATCCCCGGTGCCAGAATATGCGCCTTTCCTGCAATGGCATCAACCCTATCCAGTTCACAATAATCGTGGTAGCGACTGAGCAGATCATGCAGCGCCGCCAGAAAGCTGCGGCGATGAAAGTCTGAGTTAAAGCTAATCGCATCGGCAACCAGGGCACTGGTATAGTTGATCCAGGCAAAGCTCTGATCATGTTCACGGCCCGGCGGCAATGGATAGGTAAGCTGGTTTTCATGGAAATAGAGCACTGCCGGTATATGGGGTTCATATAAATCACGCGTCAATGCGCGGAATGTTGCCAGGTCAAGCATATCGGTGGTCAGGATCAGATCCGGTTGCACGCTCTGTTCACGTGCCAGACGGGCCATCGTTACCGCTGCACCGCGCATACGCCAGCGCCAGCCCGCATTAGTAGGCAGGCTAAACAGTGTAATGTGATGGAGGCTATGGTGAGCATAGCCTTCGGCAACCGCCGCATGTGAGCCGCCATGGTATGGATTCAGAAAGAGGATATGCATCGTTTTAACGCGGTAAAACCTTAATACACATACACCTGCAACTCGCCATACCTCCCCCCTTCCGGCCCACCGCTCTCCCATGGCTGCCCCAGCACCTGCACAAGCTGGCTAAGCCAGTCCTCGCCGGTATGCTTCGCTGCTGCGCCACTGAGCAGCAGATAGTCACGTGCGCGCGTCAGGGCGACATAGAGCAAGCGTTCGCGCTCGGCACGCTCCATTCGTTGTTCTTGCGCCAGGGCAAGCTGGTAGGCCACCGGCTTTTGCCATTCACTTGTCTCGTTACGAAGCTGGAGGGCTAACCCGTACGCACGCCGTGCCAGCCAGATATCTTTGTGCGACCGCCCGCGTCGCCCCAGGTCGGGCAAAACCACAATCGGAAATTCTAACCCCTTGCTGCGGTGAATGGTCATCAGCCGCACGCTGCCTTGCGTCTCCAGCGGGGCTTCGCCTTCACGCGACTCGGCCAGTAAGAGCGATTCCAGGTAGGCACTAAACGCACTTAAGCCACCTCCACCAGTGCGCCGGGCTGCCTCGACCAGTTTCTCAACATTGACACAGCGACGTTCGCCATCGGGCAGACTGCTGATGGTTGCCATATAGCCTGTTTCAACCAGGGCTGTACGCAGTAGCTCAACCACGGTCAACTGACCACGCCGGGCATATAACTCGCGCAGGGTTGCCTGGGCAAAAGACAGCGCAGCAGAGGATGTACTCGCATCGGATATTTCGGCAGCATCAGGCGGCGCATCGGCGTTTAGCAGAGCATCCCATAGACTATGCGCGTTGGCAAAGCGTAGTCGGACAATAGTGGCATCTTCCAGGGCAAACAGGGGCGAGCGTAACACACCCACCAGCGACAGTTCATCGGTCGGGTCATTCAGCACACGCAGCAGATGGATCAGATCTTGCACTTCTTTGCGGCCATAATAACCCCGTCCGGCTGTGGTCAGATAAGGGATATTCTGCTCACGCAGAGCCTGTTCGTAATACTCAAACACGGTTGAGGCCTGGAACAGCAGGGCCATATCATCATAGTCGGGTTTGCGCCAGTGCCCTTTTTTATCCAGAACCACCGGCCCGGCTGCCCCCTCTGCCAGGGCTTTGAGACGAGCGGCCAGGGTGTGTGCCTCGGTGGTGCGTGTTTCGTCGGCTCGTTCACCGCCGTTCACGATATGCAGCTCGACACAACCAGTATGGGGGGGCACGTGTCGCCGGGCCTTAAGCGGATCATAGGGCACCTCGTAAGGCTGCGGCGCAGGTTGGTAGTCCATAATCGGTGCAACGGTCTGATTGATCCAATCCAGCAGCGGAGGATGCATGCGAAACGAGCTATCTAGATTGACTGCCTGCCCTCCCGCCGCCAGCAGATCCTGCCCGACCGTGCGAAACACACTGACATCGGCCCCGCGAAAACGATAGATCGATTGTTTGGCATCGCCCACCACAAACAGCCCGGGGTGGCTATCATCCCGCTGATCCGGCTGATCCAGTCCGGTCAGGGCGTAAATAATTGCCCGCTGCTCGTCATTGGTATCCTGAAACTCGTCCACCAGCACGGCGCGCAACTCAGAACGCCAGCGGGTACGCACAGACGGGTAGCGGGTAAGCAACAGAACGGCGCGGCGCTCCAGGTCGTCATAGTCTAGCTGATCGTTCTGTTCCTTACGCTGCGTATACAGCTCGAGCGCCTGCTGATAGAGCGCCCGCAGACCCAGCGTCACCCGGGCGGCACGTTCTTCCTGGGCCGGATCAGGCTGTATTTCAAGCACGATCGCATAGGCATTATACGTTTCACGCAGCAACCGCAGCGCCGTCTTTGCCTCGCTTAGAACCTCTGCGGAGGGCCAATTTTTTTTACTACCAACATTCAGTTTAATCGTCTGGATCGGGGTAAAGTCGATCGAGCGTGGTGACGAACTGGGGCTTTCAGATAGATCAGCCTGCGTAGTGGCCTCTGTCTGAGCCAGCCAGCTTGCTATGTTAAGTACCTTTTCGCCCAGTCGATCCTGTGCATCAGCGACCGCAGCCAGACGACAGATAGTTGCACATGCCTTGCCCCAGTTGACCGAGTGCAACAGCTCAGCCAGCGTTGTGGCCTGCACGGTATGTAACCGTTTATCCCACTGTGTACGCAACAGCGCCACGCTATCGGGCAGATCGGCTATAGCCACCCGAACTTCGCAACCGCCCTGCAGCAAAGCTACCAGCAGCGAGCGCATCTCATCCAGGCCAAACTCTGCAAAGAGATGCATCAGATCGGGGCGCTCAGCAGGGACACGCTGGATTGCCTCACTCAGGGCAAGCTCAACACTCTCGGCAATTAGCAGACCAGACTCAACTTCGTCCAGGACACCAAAGCGCGGATCTAACCCGGTTTCCGCCGGATGCGCCCGTAGCAGGGTGGCACAAAAGCTATGGATGGTACCAATACGCGCTGCCTCAACCGCTGCACGGCGCTCTTCCCAGGCAGGTCGTTCGCTGCGTGGGGCAACCCGCGCCCGATCTTCGACTGCTGTACGCACACGGGTACGCATCTCACGGGCGGCCTTATCGGTAAAGGTAATCGCCAGCAGATCGGCAGCGTCATAGCTATCAGTATCGGTTGCATGTTCAAGCAGCAGCCGCAAATAACGCTCGACCAGTACATAGGTTTTACCACTACCAGCGCCAGCCGTAACGATCAGATTGCCCGGTTGTTCAATTGCGCATCGCTGTTCAGGCGTAACATCCACACCAGTCTTTTTTCTTTTTCATAACAGGGAACCAATAAACTATGTCCTACTCGGTATCCTGAAATAACACTTGAGATGGAACCCAGTCTACGGCATAGGTATCAGCCATAACTAACCAGGTTGAAATGCGTTCTTCTGGTTCAACCAACTTGCCCCAATACTCAACAAACAGAGCATCTTCTAATCGCATTGCGGCCTCGCGCATTTCAGCCTCGATATCTTGTAGGGATCGTTGAATATAAAGCCCACCGCGCTTTGCGTCTTGCCGTAAGGCAACACTACCTGCCGAGAACAAATCGCGTGCTTGAGGACATATGACCCCATGATAGGTCAGGAGATAAAGCACTGCATCGTCATACTTATGTTTTGATCGAGACGAACGTACAATCTGTGGACACAACAAGGCGGCTTCCGCCCTTAGTTTCCTCTTTTCGTCAGTAGACAAACTGGTATATAGCCGTGCCTGAATAGGGAGCGAATGTTCCGGTTCTGATTTTTCTTCTAGCCACCAGAGACGTTCGCCAGGTTTCAATCGTCCTCGTGCATATTCACGAATATAGCGCATCTTTTCTTCAATCGAAAGAGTACTGAATACACTATATGTGATGTTCATTTGCTTAAATAATGGCAATTTCTTAGAATTAATTTCTACTTCAAATCGTGGCACATGCGTAGTTCTTACGTGTATAACACTATCATCATATCTTGCCCACTTGACTTCAGATTCACCGCCCATTTTTCCAAAAACAATATAAATATGTACTATATTTGCACTGCGCGTTGACTCTACAACGCTGTTAGCAACACTACGCCACGTATCGTGTAGAGTAAACTTTACTTCTATCCCAAATTCTCCTACAGCAATATCGGGAAACACGTGGGGATGCGGATTAAAATTCACAATGATGCCTTTATCTTTTACGCATTCTAGCAAAACTTCTCTTACTCGATCCTCAAAATCCTTTGCTGTTTTACATATATAGCTATCCTGAATATCACTGTTCAATGCACCTGTTACGTCATCTAATATCGTTTCGAATTCTTCCTGGGTCATGCTATTGTCCATTTGTGAGATAGTCACAGACCGCATTGGCAATATGCCACGCTAACACAGGAGGAACAGCATTTCCAATTTGCCGTTCTGTTTCCCGCAACCTGGCATCGAAGATAAAATCATCAGGGAAAGATTGTATGCGTGCCGCTTCGCGCATCGAAATACGCCGGGGAAGGGTATAATGGAATTGGATATTGCCATGGCATTCGGCTCGTATCGTATAAGCTGGCTTATTCGCATTGAGGTGCCTGTCACCCTGTTCAGGACTTCGATTAGCAAGACTCCATATATGATTTATGGCTGGATTAGCACTAATTCCTTCAAGATCACCTATAGCTTCCTCCGCCGTCATCCACGTGTCTTTGCATCGTTCTGGTTCCGGTGGTACAAACTGGCCTGTTCCCTGTAACGTACCCACAATGAACACTCGTTCTCTGCTTTGGGGGACTCCATAATCAGCCGCATGGTATAATGCATAAGATATTTCATATCCTAACGCGTTGAAATCTTCCAATATTTGCTGCAAAGATGCTTTATTGTGACGCATGAGTAGGCCTTTGACGTTCTCAGCAACGAATATCTTTGGTTTAGCCCTTTTCAGGGCTTCGACCATGGCTCTGTAGAGGCTGCTACGCTCTCCACTGACGCCAGCACCTTTGCCATTAATCGAGATATCCTGGCAGGGAAAGCCGCCAATTAACACATCCACATGCTCCGGTATGCTATCCAGAACATTCCAGACATTCTCGCAAATTATGCTCGGAGCAATATTTTTTCTGTATGTTCTACACGCTGCCGCGTTTATCTCGTTTGCCCATACGACATCAAAAGGAAGCCGTGCATAGTTCCTACCAAAGATGGTAAATCCCCCTCTAAAACCTAGATCCATCCCTCCACAACCCGAAAACATAGAAACCACAGAATATTTTCGATCTGCTGGTGATGTGTTTAGCATGGCAAAAAGAGGGAGATCTATAAGCGATAGATTCGTTGTTTCTTTTAGTAGCCTTATATTCACGTGCCGATTCCTTTGAGCTTCAGCATAGTAGAACATACATGCAAAATATTATACCGCAGAGATTCTACATGGTCAAGCAACAGGAATCTTTTAGGTAGGCCCGTTTCCTGACGGGGCCAATCCCTATGGTGTGCTGGATATGGCTGGGAGTGGACGATGACACAGTGGCGGAAAGACTACCCCTACATGCTCGAAGATGAGTAGATGGATGCCTATCTGTCGGACGATAATATACGAATGATACTGGTGGTTCGTATTTTGACGAGAAGCATATAGTGTGAATGTGGTAGGATAGCACCAGCGTGGATGTGTTCTGTGTTCTGAATGACATAGAAAACCATGGTAACATCGACAACCATGCCAACCCATGTCATTCTGACCGGAGCCGCCGGGAGGGCTTCCTGGATGCCAACCCGCGTTAGCAGCGGCGGGGTGTTGGCATATCCACCAACCAGACGGTAACGTACCTACGAACACTATCTTAGAGGCACAATATGGCACGCATCAAGCTTGATCTACCCGAAGAATATCTCTTTACCACCGAGATACCTATTTATATTAGTCACATCAACTATGGCAATCATCTTGGGCATGACTCCGTGCTGTCGCTGGCGCATGAAGCACGTGTGCGCTTCTTTCAAGCATACGGGTACACTGAGATGGATGTTGAGGGGTATGGTCTGATTCTGGCCGATGCCGCAGTCGTCTACAAATCAGAGGCGTTTTATGGTGATACTCTGGTGATCCAGGTGGCGCTGACCGACTTTAGCGCCTCTGGTTGCGATATCTGCTATTGGATCGTCAATAAAGACACCGGCAAGGAAGTTGCACGCGCCAAAACCGGCATCGTCTTCTATAATTATCAGACGCGCCGCCCCGTAGCTATGCCCAAAGCCTTTCGCCAGCGTTTTGCATTTACATCAGATCAGTCAGATAGCGAGGAAGGGCAGTAGTAGAACGCGTTGATGGGTATCAAACCAGGCATTTGATGCCCAAAAAGCGGGGATCATTGGCGGCGCAACGGATAGGGACGCCCGTTCTACCATCCCTGTACCCTGATTGTTTCTACATCCTCAGAATCGTACAGACACCCATGCGCCGCATCCCTCCAAAGGATAAGTTTCGCCTTCGATACTTTATGTTATGGATTTAGACGCAAACAGGCATACTCGCCGGTTCATTATGAACTCTCTGAAGATGTTGCAATGTTAGTATAAGCTTGCTACCATCCAGTATACCCTGGTGAACCAGAATATTTCCGATTTTCACATGCAGGCCCTGTAAATGCAATTGCATCTGCATCTGTAGTGCAGCAGCGAGTTGCGAGGGTGTTACCTGATTGCAAACCATAAGATGTTCGCCTAGAAAATAAGAGTTGGGTATATCCGGGGCCAGCAAACGATCAATCGATTGTACCAGCAGGGTAGCAACCAGCACTTGCGGCGTGATGATCTTATGGTGTATTAACAGTTCCCCTAAACGAACATACACACCTTGCTGTTTGTGTTGATACTGAATTGCCAGCATTGTCACCATTTTCCGGGGTGTCAGGTAGCCCAGGCCGATAAGATAGGCGCCCAGGCGACGCGGCTCGTGCCCCAGAACGGCAAACCGTTCTAGCGGAGACGAGACCGGCGGATGCTCGTGCAGGGCCTTGCGTAACAGGTGTGCAACTTCTGCTCCTAGAACGGCAGGTACATGCGGGTAGACCATAACGACTCCTTGTCAATAATGCGAGACTGAACCCGGAGCATAGCTAAACGAGGACTATGTGTGGGTTGTTATAGTATGGCATGCGATAATTTACGTACTATAGTAGCAGATCTTTGTGACAGTGTCGTTAAAGTTACGTTGCGATTCAGTTTATAATGGGATGGGTTTGAATACATAACCGGAGGCAGTATGTACCGGAGGGATCTAAATGAACCAGTGTGTATATAGTAAGGGCGACCGACTGGCCGCTCCTACGGAACCCTTTTCATTCCGGCGGTGTGCGGCGCAGTCGCCCGGAAAACTGATCAGGAAGTGCATCAGGTGGCAGCGATCCTGCATGAGCAGCAGTAAGCCGCCGCACGACCCCAACCGGATATCCAACCATCTTGGCCCAGTCACCCACCAGTCGGATCAGTGGCACCAGCGCCAGCGTAGACAGACGTGCTCCCAATGTTAGCGTTGTAGTCTGGGGCCACAAACGACGGTATGGCCCACGTGTATATGCCGCTCCACCAGCCAGCATCAGTGTAGCAATCAACCCGCGTGTAGCCGGTTTGCGCCACGCTGTTACCATCAGTGCAATCAAAGTGACATAGACAACATAGCGCAGCAGGTGGCGTTTTGTCCAGAGACCAGCTCTACCGTCGCCACGTGCATAGAGGTAATACTGACGGGCAAATGCTGCAAATGAAGCACGTGGCCGGAAGTAGACCAGTGCCTGGGGTTCAAAGACGCGCCGGAATCCCGAACCTTCAGCGGCCAGATCAAACAGCAGATCCTCACAGTGGCTGGCCCATTCAGGAAAACCGCCCACCTTCGTCCATACAGACTTGCGCATAGCCATTGACTTACCAAAAGGCAGGAAGCGCGTTGCATCTATCTCGTCGGCCCGGCGATAATTTGTGGCCCCCAGAGCCATTTCAAACAGGCTTCGTGGAGTAGCACAAAAAAACCCACCTACCAGATCGGCCCGATTCTGCTCCAGCGGAGCAATTATATGCACCAGCCAGTTACGATCCAGCACCAACCCGGCATCGGTGATCGCAATCAACTCGCCACAGGCATTGGCAATCGCATGATTCCGCCCTGAGGGAATATTATGTCCGCCACTCACCAGTCTGATGCAAGAGTCACGCAGCATATACGCCTGCACAATCGCAGCCGTCTCGTCGCGGCTACCACAATCGTTGATCACAATTTCGTCCGGTAGGCGGCGCTGGTTTAGCATTGAGTCCAGCAGAGCTGCAATATTGTCTGCCTCATCACGCACAGTACAGACGAGCGAGATATACGGGGTAGAGAGTGACATACACACATCCTCGTTATTTATGCCAGATCATCTGCTCTATCTGCAGATTGTTTCTCTGCCTCAGCCTGCATCTTACGTGTCACCAGCACCTGCCACTGACTCTGTTCTTCAAACGGTACAGGCGGTAGCACGGCATCGCCAAAGACACTCAACGGGTGCAGATCAACCTGTTCCAGCAAAGCCGTTAACTCGGGCAAGCCATATAATCGGATACGATCACCGGGATGCGCCACATCCAACCCCTGCGCCGGATCTAGATAACGGTAATTGATATGCAATGTTGCACTACGCGGATCAAAATGTGCCTGTCGCAGCACATAGCCCTGGCCAAGCTGATACCAACCGGTACGAAAGCTATGTAGATACGCTTCAATCTGATACGGATTGATACACTGCAAGAGCATCTGACCACCATGCGCCAGAGCGCGAGCGGCGCCTGCCAGAACCGCCCGATTGGTGCGATCATCAAAGAAACCGATACTGCTATTCATTACCAGAATAACATCAAAGCGACCATTTTCATCGAGCGTACGCATATCACCCACCCGAAACTGAACCGGCACACCCAGTTCCTGCGCACGCTGCCTGGCATAGGCAATCACTGGCTCTGCCGCGTCCATTCCCTCGACTGTATAGCCCCGCCGCGCCAGTTCAATCGCATGGCGACCATTGCCGCATGCCAGATCCAGAATTGTTTCAACCCTGGTAAGCGCCAGAGCCTGTTCCAGAAAATCCACTTCGCGTCGTGTCAGATCGGCGGCAAATTCCTGATATTGCGTAAACTCGTGAACCTGAAACAGTTCTTCCCACCAGTTATGCACATCAGTTTGTGTCATGAGCCTACAGATCTAGATGACGCGACATCACCGGCAACTCGTCCACACGCACACTGGGCGGCAAGGCACACAGCCAGGCAATTGCCTGAGCTACATCGTCTGCGGTAAGCAACTGACGACGCACCTCGGCAGCCGGCTTAAAGGGTTGGATATTCGTATTGGTCATACCCGGAAAGATTGTCGAAACAAATACATTATATGGGCGCAACTCCTGTGCCACAGCCTGAGAAAAGCCCGTCAGCGCAAACTTGGCGGCACAGAACGGCGCAATATTTGGCACAGCCGACTTGCCTACCCGCGAACCAACATTGACAATAATCCCACTGCGCTGTGACTTCATCTGCGGAATGACCGCACGTGTCGTATAAAACACACTGCTCACATTGGTCTGCCAGATATCATGCCACTCTGCGCTGCTAAACTGTTCAACAGGCGCAACCTTGAGCACCATACCGACACTATTGACCAGAATATCGATTTGCCCCAGCAGCGAAAGGGTCTGATCAATCAGATGCTCGACCTGAGCCGGGTCGGTAACATCGGTAGGCACACTGATGCCCTGGCCTCCATTGGCAGCAATATCTCCTACCAGCCACTCCAGACGCTCACGCCGCCTTGCCGCGGCCACAACAACTGCGCCCTCGCGCGCAAATAGCTGCGCTGTGGCATACCCCAACCCACTTGAAGCCCCGGTAATGATCGCTACTTTTCCTTTAAGACTCATAAATAGCTTGCCTTTAGGCGCGGAAACCTACCCGCTTCAGCGGTACGAGGAGCGCCCTGCTTCAGCGGCTTTAGCCTGCGCGGGTGCGTAAAGCCGAACGATATGGCAGAATACACTCAAATGTATGAAGGTACTCGTGCCGCGCACCACGAGCAACCGTTTGCCCGTTCAAAACTGACGTCTGGGGTTCCGGCAAATCTATCGCTGGCGAAAAAGAAGCATGGTCTGCGCTCCGTTGCACACAGTGCTGCACGGCTACTACATCTGCCTCGGCAGGAAAAGCGAACATCAGCCCGGAGCGCGTCAGTTCCGAATTGTTGTCAGACCCTCGTTCAAGCGTAACGTATGACACAGCGCATTATAGCATAGTGATGAGAGCTAGTAACAGGATATGCCTATTTGTAACTGTTCACGTTTGAGAAATTTTTTTCACCACGGAGACACGAAGGATATTTCGTTCTGCTGCTGCCACTGCGATAACGGGCTAGTATCGCTGCGCCCGGATCAACTGGTGCTCCCCCGATCATGAACCGTTACGCCTATGTGCATAATCTGGTGTACAATCTGTACGAACATGCGGTACGCAGTCGCCTGTTCATAAGATGGCCTTCGCCTTTGGCAAGGTGCAAAGAACAATCTTTTTTCAAAGCACTGCGGGCGCACACCGCCGGGATGAAAAGGGGCATGTCCTAACTCCCTCTCCTCAGTGAGAGAGGGGAGATGGGGCGTCCTGGCGGCACACGCGAAGTGCGTGCCGCCAGGACGCCCCCCTGTCCATCTGCCCCCGCCCCGTACAGGGGCGGAGGCAGAGGGGCTTACAGGGGTAGGTTTTTCGGCCGGATCGCATCGTAACGCCATCCGTAGGGACAGGCTTCTGCCTGTCCGCACGGAAAAAACCTACGCGTGAAAGATACCGCTGGGTCATTCCAGATAAGCGCCCGTCTCGCAGACGGCACGTACATCCCTCGACGGAAGATGGGTTCTAGCGCGGAGCGTGGCTGTGACGGTTTCATCTATCGGCTCAGAACGCACGCGACACGGTTTTTAGGACATAAGCCGACCCGAAAAGCGGAGCGAGACGCTGAGCGAGCATTACCCAGTGGTATCCTGTGAGGGCAGGGGCTGAAAAAAGGGGGGGGTGAGAGGCATTTTTAGGCGTCGGGATGAGGCAAACAACTGAATCAGTATGTGCGGCATCGCCATGCGCTCTAGCACCCTTTTCCCCTCCCCTTTCAGGAGGGCAGGGGGTGAGGTGATTCACGCGACCAATCTGTCTATGACACTATACAGTAAAACTGGCCGATCTGAAACCATGTCTTATGTGAAAAGGATTGATCTTAGCAGAGGAGATATCTATGCGTCTATCCATACTATCTAGCCTGTGCGTTTTTCTGCTCATAAGTATGGGATGCGGCGGCCCAACCAGAACACCTTCCGCCACAAATGCATCGCCAGTAACAGATCAAACTGCTATAGTGCCAGATTTGACAGCGCAGACAACGTCTATACGTTTTGATAGCGCTGTATTGACTGCCCAGAATGCACCAACCTCTGCCGCGCCAGCTTCGCCAGAGGCGACAGCCGAACCTGGCAAACCGATCCGTATAGCTATCGAAGCTATTCAACTGGAACAGTCAGTGATTGATGTTGGCCTCGATGAAAAATATGTACCGATTGTACCAAAACATGATGTTGGTTGGTATATCTATAGCGCATTGCCGGGCCAGGGCGAAAATGTAGTACTCTGGGGCCATGTACTACGATTTACAGATGCCCCCGATATTCCTGCACCCTTTGCGCGTTTGCATGAAGTCGCCATCGGTGACACGATCACGCTGGCCATTAGCGATGATACTGAACATACCTATGTTATCACCGACAAGATCTGGGCCACACCCGACCAGGTCGAGTATATTCTGCCCCAGGGCCATGAACGACTCACCCTGGTATCGTGTATTGGCGATCAGGTGATGGTTAACGGATTCATGGATATGTCTCATCGCCTGATTACGATTGGCAAACCGTTACCCGATCAATCATCTTCAACCAGCCGATAGCCAATACCCCACTCTGTCAGGATCACGTGTGCTTCGGGATCGATAGCGGCTAACTTTGCCCGCAGGCGGCGAATATGCACATCCACGGTACGTACATCGACATGGTCATCATAGCCCCATACCCGACGCAACACCGCTTCACGCGAGAAAACCTGGCCAGGATGCGCAGCCAGCAAAGCCAGGAGATCAAACTCGCGTGGGCGGAGATCCAGCAGTTGCCCTCGGAAGGTAACACGACGGCGGGGAATATCAACATGCAAGCTGCTCACTGGAACGTGTTCTTGCTCGGTCAGGCGGGTACGTAACCGGGCTACTTCAGCGGTACGACGTAACAGCGCCCGCACACGTGCGGTCAATTCACGCGGCGAAAATGGCTTCACCACATAGTCATCTGCGCCCATTTCCAGGCCTAGCACGCGATCAATCTCTTCCCCACGAGCAGTCAGCACAATCACCGGCAGATCATGGCTACGCGCACGCATTTGACGTAAGGCCTCAAACCCATCAATACCGGGTAGCCCTACATCCAGCAAAAGCAGATCATATGCTCCTGCATCCAGCGCATCCAGAGCCGCTTCACCACTTGAACATGCATGGACACCAAAGCCATCGCGTTCTAAACGATCACGTAACATATCGATGATCGCTGGTTCATCATCAACAATCAAAATATGCTGCATCATGCCTACCTGGAAGAACGCCGACTCAACTCGTTGCGCTGCCAGCGAATATTGCCCCGCAGCAGCAGATTTGATGAACGAAGCTTATAGGCCAGGTCGCTGGCCAGATTATGCATAACCCGATATCCGATGCGCGGATTCATCTCGCAGAGCGCCGAAAATTCCCGAGCCTGAATCACCAGCAACACACAGGCCTCCATACTGGATACACTCGCCGACCGGGTTGCGCCACCTAACAGCACCATCTCACCAAAGCTCTGCCCGGTATATAGCATATTGATTGTGCCTGGTTCAAGCTGATCGCCGCTGCCACGGGTGTTAATCGACACCCGTACACAACCCGATTGGATAATGAAAAGTTCATCACCGTCGCTGCCTTCTTTAAAAATGATCTGGTTCGCAGCTACCTTGTAAACCTTACACAATCTGGCAATCTGTACAAGTTCCGAGTCACTCATTCCACTGAAAATCTCGACATGACGTAGACTATCGATCGCTTTCGTATTCATAATCAAGCCTATCCCGTCGCTGTGAAATCGACACACAAGAATGTGTTTCACGCTTCAGTATAGCACATCGTCGTAGCATTCTTTCTATCACGGAAATGATACCATCGCGCCAGAAGCGCAACGTTGCGCAGAGATCTCAAAAGATCTCAAGCCTTGCTTATGTACAAATCATACAAGAAATTCAAGCCACCAGTATATCAGCAAGAACAGTATAGTCCAGAAAAGAACAGCACGATTATCCGGCAATCACTGGTCATAAAGAGCAATCGGTGGTATTATAGATAAGCTAGAATCATCGACAGCAATACGATATGGCACATTACCAGGCAAATGATCTTACGTATAATACCAAGCGACATTGACACGTGAGTCTATTCGTGGTAATATTGACCCACGGTCACCCGGTGCTGCTTATGTTTTAGGGAAAAGTGTACACCTTGCTTTAAAAGCAAAAGGTTCGTATCACAAGGTGTTTTACAATCCTGACTGACACAACCGCGGAATGGCAGGCATTTCCGGCAGGGCAGACACAGGCAGCCTATATAGCTTGACAATGGCGAACACGCCCGACTCGGAGAGAGATGCATGCGTACACTGATTTTTACCGGTAAAGGCGGGGTTGGAAAAACCAGCGTCGCAGCGGCAACTGCCCTGGCGGCGGCTGATCAAGGGCTTCGTACCTTGATTATGAGTACTGATCCAGCCCATAGTCTAGCCGATTCACTAGATACTGATAGCTTGTTCGGCCATGACCCGGTGCGGGTTACCCCGCATCTGGATGCGCTCGAAGTAAGTATATACCACGATATTGACTCGAATTGGGGCACAGTACGTCAGCATTTTGCTGAGTTGATGGCCAGTCAAGGTGTTGATGGTATGCTTGCAGATGAGATGAGTATTTTGCCAGGGATGGAGGAAGCCTTCCCGCTCATCCGGATTAAGAAGCATAAAGAGTTAAACAACTACGATTTGCTGGTGATCGACTGTGCACCAACTGGCGAGACGCTCCGTCTGCTCGCTGCGCCAGACACGTTCAAGTGGGCCATTGGGATGCTTCGAGGGGCAGAACGCTTCGTTGTCGCACCCATCCTGCGTCCAATGGCAAAGGTGTCACCTGGTCGTTTTGGCAAAATGGTGCCCGATGCCAAGGTCTATGAAACCATCGATACCATGTTTCGCGAGATGGAGGGCGTGTCGCAATTGCTGCGCCAGCCTCACGAAACATCGGTACGCCTGGTGATGAATCCGGAAAAGATGGTCATCAAAGAGAGTCAGCGAGCACTGACCTATCTGTCGATGTATGGGTTGACGGTCGATACAGTGGTAGTGAATAAAATTCTGCCGCTGGATCAGGATAGCGGGTATCTGAACCATTGGAAAGGTATCCAGCAGCGCTACCTGGAAGATGTCAACCATGCGTTTGCGCCGTTACCAATTCACCGCGTGCCTTATTACGCGGAAGAAGTCGTCGGTATCGAAAAGTTGCGTCAGATGGGCATCGATATCTACGGCGATACTAATCCGGCGGCGGTGCTGTATGATAAGTCGCCTCTGGAAATTAGTAAGCAAAATGGTACCTATAATGTCCGGCTCAAGTTGCCGTTCGCTGACGTGGAACAACTAAACCTGTTCCAGAACGGTGATGAACTGGTCATTCAGATTGGTGATTTTCGTCGGACGATGACGCTGCCGACCAGTCTCGCAGGTCTTTCGGCCGGTCAGGCCGAGATGCATGACGAATGGCTGGTAGTACCGTTTCATTAGCGCAGTGAGCGCACGGACGGTTGTGTTCATCTTCAGTTTGGGGAGGTCAGCCGGGGTTCGTCGGTGTAAAGGGCAGTTAAAGAGGGCGATATTATATCATGGTTCGGTTCTGACGCTTTCTGATACATATGCCTGAATATAGTACGAATTCCGTTAGGCCTGGTTTGGTTTTCTGCTGGTCATCTGCAGTTTATGTAAGGAGAAAACTCTTATGGCAGGGACACGAGGATGGTTCTCGGAGTCATCGGCACAGGTGGCGCAGATTGGCGACATCATGTTCGAGGGTCACTGGCGGTGGGTGAGCAATGTACTCACAGCAACTTCGGATGCGGTACTGAACATCAATCGTAATGCCTATCCCGGCGTTGCCCGCAGTGGCAGCGGCGAGGGTCGGGTGAGCGCCCCGGAGGAGGGTGGTTTTCGACGCAAACTGGTTCGTTCGCGTTTTAACCGCTAATTGTGTTTCAGCAGCCGGCAGTCCGTTGTGTGTTTGTGTCTGCCGGCCGCTTATCCCTGATGGCATTGTATGATTAACCTGCTCTATTATAGCCATACAATTGTTCCGGCCCACCTCGACGAGTTGGTAACACTGGATCTGATCAAAGAGCATGAGCAGGTGCTCGTTGCGTTGGATGGTGTCTTGCAGCATAGTAATGGGCGGCGGTTGGGGGGGGCAACGCTGCACGACTATTGCTTGATTACCACGATGCGGGTTCTATTGTGGGCACGCGATTATAATCGCCATGTTTGCTATGCCTTTCCCCTTACTGATGTGCGTGGGGTTGAAGGGGTAGGTATCGATCCTTTACACGCCAATCTGCGCCTGACGTTTGCTGTACCTGACTCAGAAGATCAGTGCTATCAACTGACGTTGTTGCCTGTGGCTGATCTGACTGTGGCAATAGCGCTGTTGCGCCTTGCGGCTGATGCGTCTCAGGAGATGGCATTGCGTGGTATTCCTCCCCAGAATGCTGCCCATGAAATTACAGCGATTCTGTCAGCGGCTGTGTTTAAATCAGCGCCAGTTCAGGCGTTGCCAGATGCGGGTTTGCGCCAGCGGGGGGCCGAGCAGCCTTTTCCGCTGGTTGGCACGTCACCCGCAACAGGTTTTCAGACAGATCCGTCGAATTTGCCGCCTGAACAGATTTATGCTGCCGGTCGCGTGGCACGTTCGGCCTGGGATACGTTGCGTCGCTCACTACGCGAAGCGGCCTTGCCCTTTGATTTAAGTAACGGTGGCAATTTACGTGACCTGACCGATACGTTACGTGCAGCGAATGAGTTGCTAGTAACGGTATCGAGTAATCCCGGGGCACGTGAGATGGCTATGGCTTTCCTGGATCGTCGTAGTGGGAAAAGTGAGAGTAAACCTGCTCGCCCCGGAACGCCTGCGAAAGCGCCACCATCTGATGAAACAATGGATACACCGGACGAATCACAGCAGTCACGTGTGTCAGACTACCGTGAGATTCCCCTACGTCGACGCGCTCAATCCCACTCTGAAAACGACCCTGATGCGCTGAGACTTCAGTCTATTCCCCTGCGCCGCCGTCGGGTTGGTGGTAAGGACTCAGTTCACGGTAATTCGACAGGTGATGCTTGTTGAGTCTGTCGGTTTAGCAAAGTTGATAACTCGAGGAAGACTGCAATGAGTATACTTCCCTATCTTGGTGCGAATGTCAACCAGAGTAATGTCGATGAAATTATTCATCGTGGTTTTTTGGAAGAAGACGAAACCTTGCTGGCGCTCTTCGACGGAATTATTCTGGATGAACGCGGTCAGCGTGCCGGTGGATTGGCATTGAGTGACTTTTTGGCACTGACGGATCGGGGAGTGATCCTCTGGGTACGCGGCTTCTGGAATGACGCGGTCGATACGTTTGCCTGGCCCGATGTTGATGTGGCGGAAACAGGTACATGGGGTCCCATCCACGGGCGCGTGCGCCTGGGGTTGCGTTTGCCCGCACCTGAAGCACGGCAGAAACGGATCAAAATTAAGGGCGTGGCCGAGGACGAGCCGTCTGAGCGGGTGATCATTAACACACTCGATTATATGCCTTCCGAAGATGTACCCGTGCTGGCACATATGATTGAGTGGATTGGTGATCAGGTGATCGCTGGGACGCCTACTGCCGAGTTGCAGGCTACCCTGAATGAGATGTTTCCACGCCAGGAACGTGTCCGTCTGTTGCCGCGTAGCTTCCAACCGCCTATGCCTCAACCAGAAGAGCAACCACAGCAGACGAAGCAAGGCTGGTGGTCGTTCGGGGGTAAGAAGAAAAGTGCATCTTCGTCGAATACGCCCGAAAGCCTGGTGGCGGCCTATGAGTATGAACGGCGTGGGAGTAGTCCGCGCAGTACCAGTAATGTGTCGGCAACTGTCTATAGTAGCGATACACCGGCCAGGTTGCCCGATCAGCCTTCTATTCACGAGGTGACACGTGGCTTGCGGCTGTTGCTTGATGCCCCCTATCGGTTGAAGGGGACGATGGTACGCGCTAATCAGGTTATGAGTGGAACCAACGAGTTGCTGGAAAATATGCAAGATCCTGAAGTGCGTCGGCGTGCCATTGCCGGATTGCGCTTTGCTATCGATCAGCAAGATCGCCAGCAAACTGGTCTGGGTACTGTGGCTTCGGCGGCCCGCGCTATGTTGCGTTTTGGTGAGCGCATAACCCAACCACGTAGTGAGACTAGTGATAACGAAGCCGAGCAAGAGACGCCCGCAGCTACACGTAATATTGAGGTGCGTGCGGTGATGCGCCAGCGTGGCGGGTCGCCTGCAACCAGTCAGTCTGCGTCTGCACCCGAGTCTGTTGCGATGCCTGCAGACGATAACGAATCGGCTGTTACGTCGACCGGGCCAGTCGTGCGCTCAAGCGCCAGCATGCGCCGTAAGATTAATATTCGCCGTTCTGATGAGGCTGATGAGCCACAATCCAATGGGACAACCAATGGCCATCATCAGATGGAAGTTGTACCAGATGATGTTGATGTTTCATCAAATGGTGGTGCGCACGTACACGTAGCAGACGAGGTTGTGGCAGCAGCAACCGATGGTATACCAGTGATTGCACCGGTACGACGTATCGTCATCAGTCGCTCTGGTACAAATTGAACAGAGCCATTTGCCCATGACACGTGTTATCATCTATTCCGGTAAAGGTGGTACCGGTAAAACAACGATTTCTGCAGCCACAGCCGCTGTGTTGTCACAGGCTGGCTGGCGTACGCTGGTTATTTCAAGTGACCCGGCACATTCATTGGCAGATGTGTTGAATGTACCGTTGAGCCGCGAACAACCAGTGGCATTGTCGCCTGGATTGTATGGTCTGGAAATCGATACCATCTATGAGTGGCGGCGCAATCTGGGCGGCTTTCAACAGTTTATATCCAGTACGTATAGCAATCGTGGCGTGGATCGCTCGACGGCTACCGAACTGGCAAATCAGCCTGGCCTCGATGAGATTCTGGCGTTGCAACGTGTGATGCTTGAGGCTAAGAGCGGTCAGTGGGATGCCGTTGTGCTGGATACTGCGCCAACAGGCAATACGCTACGTTTGCTGGCTTATCCCGAGTTGATTATCGGTGGGACTGCTGGTAAAAAATTTTTGCGTGCCTATCGTGGTATCTCTAATTTGGCCAGGCCGTTTAAACGCGATCTACCCAATGATCGCTTTTTTGAAGAAGTTAGTGTGTTGATGCAGCGCATGGAAGATCTGTCGGCTTTCTTGCTTGGCCCACAGGTGTCTATCCGTCTGGTGTTGAACCCAGAGAAACTTCCGCTGCTGGAAACACGACGCGCTTATACGTTTCTGAATCTGTATGGTCTGTTGCTTGATGCTATTGTGATCAATAAAATTTTACCGCGACGTGCCGACCTGGGGGCATATTTTGATTACTGGGTGACTATGCAGCAGAATTATATCGCTGAAATTGAGGCCAGTTTTGTGCCTACGCCGCTCTTCAAGACAATCTTGCAAGAGAGTGAGCCGATTGGTATCGCAAGTCTGGCAAAGGTTGGCCAGGCAACTTTTGGTGAGATTAATCCCGGCGATGTGCTGTATGAAGAACGTCCGATCTGGGTTGAGCAGTGGAATGATGATAACGAGTCCGGTCAGTATGATCTCTGTTTGCGTCTGCCGTTTCTGGAAACAGAGGTGGTGGATGTGGAACGCAATGGCACGGATTTGACAATAATGATTGGCACTGTTCGACGCTGTATCTCGTTACCGCGCATTCTGTTTAACTGTACGATCGGTAGCCATCGCTATGAAGATGGAGTTCTGCGCCTGGAGTTCCGTGAAGAGATAGTTAGTACTACCATGGAACCAGAGAGCGCACCCGAAGATGTACGGGTCGAAGCAGCTTAATTGCTTCTAGAGCTGACGTATCTGCAGCCCGTATATCCCGCCGCTCTAGCGGATGGGTTCTACGGGCTATTTTTATCTATCAAACAGACGGCCTGTGGTGCATTTCTGACATCGTAACATTGATGATGAAGCAATGTCGTGGGCTGATCGTTGTCTGGTATTGAAATTGATGTGAGTGTCCATGCGTATTTTACTTTTTTCCGGGCTAGCCGATCGGGCGCAGAGTGCCACCGCTCTGGCAACAGCAGCCTATGCGGCGACAACGGGGATGCGTGTACTGGTTGCCAGTACCGGCCCTACGCATCGGTTGAGTGCATTGATTGATATCGATGTAAGTGGTCGTATCCAGGAGGTTATGCCCGGCCTGAAGGCACTGGAATTGCATATTTTGGATGCAGTTGGTGATCGTTGGGATGGGTTGCGGCAGACAATGCGTAGCGGTTTTACCGGGCGCTTTCGAGATATTACCCGCGATGAGTTACCTAGCTTTGCTGGCATTGATGAAGTTGGTGCGCTGTTTGTCATCGAAGATGCCCTTGAGAGCGGTGAGTATGATCTGGTGGTGATTGATGGGCCATCTATCGATAGTTTGTTGCGTTCAGTGGCACTGCCCGACTCATTACGCTGGTTGATCCGCCTGATCTTTGGGCTGGATCGTGGGCCAGGACGGTCACGTAGTTCACAAGATTCGGCACTACTGCCTATGGCAATTATGCCGCCAAATATGAGTGCGCCACTGCAAGATCTTCGTGTAAATCTTGAGCAGCAGCGGGCACGGCTTGATGCGGAAACTGGTGCGCGTGTGCGACTGGTTTTGCCATCTACCGAAGCACCTATGCCGTCACTGCGCCAGTCTTTGTGTGGATTGGGCCTGTATGGTCTGGCGGTAGATATGGTGATGCTGCGGGGTGCTGCAACCGAGGTAGATGCCGATACCCATGCGATGTTTGGCGCGACTTATCGCGAATCCCGCCCTCCGTTGCTTATTAATGATCTGGCCTTACATACAGCTAGTCCACAGGATTGGGCAACGCGGGGTGCGCAACTCTACAGTGAACAGGAAGATGGTATAACACTACCGCCTGTTCTCGGAACGCCACCATCGATAGAACGACGTGAGTTGCGTCTGGCAGTTCCGTTTCTTGATGGTGATAGTCTCGATGTTGCTCTAGCAAGCGAAGAAGTTGTCGTGCGTCTTGGTCAATTTCGGCGGCACTTGCTGATGCCTGCGCTGCTGAGTGGTGGCAAATTGCGTGCCAGGATTGAAGGTGAAATCCTGCGCCTGTGGGTTGAATAATGAATGGCGAACGCCAGTTTGTAGATCAATTAGCTGCCGTTGATGGACGGTTGCCTCCACGTACCGAGCAATCAGTTGCGCCAACTGCAAAATATAAGGCTTACCTGAACGAGGTGCAAACGGCACTGGCAGCGCAACCGCGTCGGCGTGTTCGCCGACGCTATGAGTTTGAACTGGGCTTGCTGCAGCGTGCGCGTTTTATTGAACTTAATGGGGTTGTGCATCACTATCAGGATGTCGGGCCACACGATGGTGAGCCGCTGCTGCTGGTTCACGGTTGGGATTGTTCATCGTTCTGGTGGCATCATATTGTCGATCCGCTGGCAATGGCGGGCTATCGTGTGATTAGCTATGATCTAAAGGGGCATGGCTTTTCAGACAATGATCCACTGCAGAATTATTCGGTTGAGGCATTCAGCGCTGATCTGCACGCGCTGGCCAGTGCGCTCGGGTTAGAGCAACAACATATTGCCGCCTTCTCATTAGGGGCATTTATTGCCCTGCATTATGCTCATACTATACCTGAGCAAGTGCGTAGTCTGGCGTTTTTTAACTTTGGCTTGCTACGCCATAACCGCCTGACATCGACACTGGTTCCACCAATGCTGGATACGATTTTTAACCGTGTTTTGCGACCCCTGGAACGGCGTAATCTCTGGATTATTCCCTTTGTTTATGCACGTCTGGTGCTGGCAAAAAATACGCCGCTGTTGAATGATATCCGGCTTGGTACGTTAAGTGTGCGGTGCTGTGCGCCAGAGGCTGTACGTATATCGGCCAGGCAACTGGCACGTCGTGAGGTTCTCTCAGGCGTGGCATGTCAGATGGCGAAGCTGCATCAGCCTACCTTGCTTGTGGCCGGGCAGAATGACCCGGTGATGCAACCGGCAGCGGGACGGGCATTGATTAATCTGTCACGTAATGGGATTTATCTGGAAATTCCCCATTGTGGCCATCTTATTCTATTTGAATTGCCGGAACAGGTTGTGCAGATCCTGCGCCTGTATCTGCGCGGTATTGAGCATGAGGAGCGGCGTTAGCCAGGCACTCTGCGCTAGAGCCACGTCGCCTGGATAGCGGGTACTCGTGTAGGAGGAACAGTATGTACCTGATTGTGCGTGTCAAGGGCAAAACTATTAATCTGGATATGGAGTATGCCGGTACCGAGAAGTTGACGATCGGAACACATCAGTATCATCCGGCACGTCTGGCACGACGAGTGCGTAAACTAGCAACACGGATGTGGCGGCGCGATCTCCCCCCAGCGATGCTGACCGAACGACTCTATTTTGAGGCGCTCGACGATGGGCAAATGGGTGGTAGTTGGGTCGATAGCGGTATCTTTACGCCAAATAGCGGCTCGGTGATCACGCTGGGCAAGTGGGACGAAAATGGGACGGTAGGGATAGCCCTGCACGAACTGGCCCATGATATGCATTATAGTTCAGGGGGGTATGACGATAGCGATGGGATTGTGCGCGAAGCGGTTGCCCTGTTAGCCGAACGCGAATCTGGTCTGGTACGCCACTTTGAACGCGAGCCGTACTATACCGCAAGCAATCTGGTTGAACAACTTTACTCGATCTGGTCATTTAAGAAGCAACCATTTCAGCGCCGCTGGGCCGAGGTGACAGCGATTACCACAAGTAGTAGCCTGGCTGACCTGATCAACTACTACCTGGATATTGATGAAGGCCTGGGATTGGGGCGCTGGTTGCAACGTTATAACAGTCATGTGGAAGCACGGGAGGCGTTGTTGCATGCGCTGTCCGTCTGTTCACTTCGCTATAGCCTGGACTACCGTCGCACGCTGCTGCGCAGCCTGGTGCGCTGTAACCCTGCTACATCGCTTGAACAGTTTTTACAGGTTATCGACTCGATTGCCACCTTGGATCAGCGCTATCCAGACGATGATCTTAATAAGATTATTGATTTTTGCTTTGTTTCACTATCCCGTCCACAGCGGGGAGTGGTTGCATTTGGTGCATAAGCAAAAGCTATGTTTGCATCAGGTTCAGGTATCTATGGTTCCCCAGACAAGATTGAGAGGATATGGATATGGCACGCAATAACCAGGATGAATACGCTGCAGAAAGCCAGATAGCGGGATTCTTGCGCACATTCCTTGGATTGGGGCGTGATGATTCTCTGGATAGTCGTGTTTCTGGTAGTGGAGACGGCGAGAAGCGTAAAAAGGGGTTGTTCTGGTCTCCTTACGAGCGGGAGGGACGCAAACGAGCAACACCGCCGCCAGCTCAGCCTGAGTATTCACAACCGGTGCGCCCCCAGACAACATCGCGTTTCCAGCGCCCCCCTGCGACTAACCGTACAAGTAGTGGTAGTGGCAATGGCGAAGCTGAGGGTCGTGTAAAGACAGCCAGTTATTCTCAGGGTGGGGCAAAGACAGGTAGTTATTCAAACGCACCGTCAACACCACCTGATCGGATCGGTTCGGCTACTCGTGTTGAGGGATCTACGCAACCAATTGGCTATCTGCTCGAGTCGTATGCAAAGGGTGCTTTGCCACCTCAGGGTCTCGATGAGTTTTTACAACAGGCACGGACGACCTTTACTCAGGTAGGGGATATGTACCAGTACTGGCTCAAGTTCCAGGCTGAATCACTCGGACGCATGTTCACTGAGATTCGTGAGACGATCAATCCCCAGACGGATGTGGGCAATGGCAATCGCAAAGGCCCTCAGCGTGTGGAAGTTGTACGTGCCTCTACACCGACATCAGAGTCGCCACCGGCTGAATATTCTGCGCCACAGCCAGAGTCGCCAGTAGAGACAACTTCACCACCCCCACCTCCGCAGGAGCGTCCGGGTCAGAATGCGCCACCCATGGATCCGTCGAATAAGCCCTGGATCGAGCGTGAATAAGCTGTAGGGAACGGTTGAACCTGATGGAGATTGTTCAAACGAAATATCCTATTGTAATCATCGGTGGATGGTTATCGGCACCCGGTGACTACAGTGGCATGGCTCGCCTCCTGGCTCAACCACCGTATGGTCGCGTTGTCTATATCACTGATATCCGTAGACACGAGTGGGCCAGTTTGCGTGACCCGGATTTTCGTCCGGTGATGGACATTCTGGCCCGCACGGTTGAACTGGTTTTACAAGAAACCAGTGCAGAGCAGGTAGAAGTGATTGGTCATAGTGCGGGTGGGCGCGTTGCGCGGGCCTATCTGGGCGATAGACCATATTATGGTAGAGTATATGACGGACATACCAGAGTCGCCAGCCTGACGACGCTGGGTACTGCCCATTTGACATGGGAAGTGTATGTGGCAAAGTTTGGGCAGTTTGTGAATGATACTTATCCGGGTGCCTACTTTGACCATGTTACGTATCGCTCAATTGGTGGCGAGAGTGTGCGCGGTCGTCGCTGGGGAACACTTGAGCAGATGTTTGCCTTTCGATCCTATCAACTGGTATGTAACGATGGCGAAGTGATTGGCGATGGTGTGGTACCAGCTGCTAGTTGTTATCTGTCGGGGGCAGAGAATCTTATTCTATCCGGGGTGCGTCATGCTCCCTATAATGCGCCACGTACCTGGTATGGTGCACCTGAAGTGGTGCGTATGTGGTTTGGTAGCCAGGACTGCCAGGATACCATCGGGAGCGTGCATTTGAGTAGCGTGCGGTAAATTTCCTTTTCCGTATATGTCAAAACTTCTGGTAACATCTCCAGGCAGCGCTAAAATAAAACAGCATATGATGGCGTAAATCATTTATTTGAAGTGTCAGTACTAAATGTTGCAAATTTCATTCTTTGTACTATAATACTAACTGAGTCTCGTTATGCCCAGGCAACCAGTTGTATTGACGAATCGTGTCGCAGTTATTACTGGTGGCACGCGTGGAATCGGTCGTAGTATTGCCGAATTGTTTGGCCGGGCCGGTGCCAGAGTGATCGTCTCGTCATCACAGGCTGAATCTGTCACGCAGACCATAACCGATCTAACACGCCAGGGCATTCAGTGTAGCGGCTTTGCATGCGACGTAAGTGTTCGTATACAAGTCGAAGCGTTAGTGCAACAGGTACTGACCCATTGGGGCAACATAGACATCTGGGTCAATAACGCCGGTATTTCAGGGCCGTTTGGATATACACTGGATATACCACCCGACGAATGGGAGCAGGTCTTGCGAGTGAATGTACTGGGATGCTACTACGGCTGTACAGCAATTTTACCGCATATGCTTGAACGGCGTTATGGCAAAATTATCAATCTATCCGGCGGTGGTGCATCTCGGGCTCAGCGTTTCTTGAGTGCCTATAGTAGTTCGAAAGCGGCAATTGTGCGTTTTAGCGAAGGGTTAGCGCGCGAGTATAATCAGGCGTTTCTTTCGATCAATGTGCTGGAGCCAGGTCTGGTCAAGACAGATATGATAACCCAGGCTCGCGCAGTCGGTTCGGCCAGTGATGCCCTCAAGCATCTGCCGTTCTTGCTGCATGCAATGGGTACGACGCTTGAAGAGACAGCCGATCTGGCTTTGCAGATGGCTTCCAGTGCAACAGATGGCGTCAGCGGGAAGGTGTTTCGGGTGATGCCACGTTATCGGGCTATCTGGCGTATGGTACGCACGGCGCTAGTCGGTAACGCTAGAAGAAAGAAAGCCAGGTAAAATGAAACGCTTCTCGGATCGGCACTGGTTGTACTTGATGGATCTGGTATGTGCAGCCGCACTGACTTGTTACACTGTCGTGCTGGTGTTGTGCCACCGCAGTTCACGCAACCAGAATGCACGGCTAGCAACCTGGAGACGGCGTATAGCTTTGCTGGCTCATTCTCTCGACTGGTTCATGAATGTTCTGGTGTTGGTCAAGGGTATCGGACGACTGTTCCACGATGAGCATTTTGGTGGACAATATCAACCTCGCTGGGTCAAGATGTATTTTATGATAACCGGGCCATTGCCAACTGTGGCAATGGTAGGAGCGATGATAACAGGAAAAAGATGGGAAGGGCAATTACAGAACAATCCGCGCCAGCGGCAAATCCATCGTATCTTTGGGTGGGTCGGATATGGAGCGTGGTGGTTAAGTCTTATGCCTATCTTTCTGCGGCCATGGTTGAATCGCCAACGAGATCGACATGCTAAACAGTTTGGCACACAGGAAATACGCTCCTCACAGTAGTGTTATCGCTGTCGGGATCATAACCCGGTTTTTCAATTGAGGAAATCCTTATGAATGACTCAGAATTGTTAAAAGCCACAAATAATGCTTATGATATGGTATTCAAAAGCGTTGTTGATCTCTCGTGCCTTAAGGCAGCGTTAGAACTTAATTTGTTTGATATTCTGCACGATGCACCTCAAAATCTGGAAACGCTTGCGCGTATAACCGAGAGTGTACCATCACGTATGGAACGCTTCCTAATTGCTTTGCGCCAAATGGGGTTGGTTGTGCAGAATAATGATGTGTGGGCACTGACATCGTTTACCACACAGTTCTTTGTAGAGCCGGAACAGCATCGTAACTTGACAATGGTGCCGTTTATACAGTACATCAGCGAGATGATAGATCAGTACTTTATGCATCTAGCCGATGTGGTACGCGGAAAACGCGATTTTGTCAGTACGATACCCTATCCACCCCAGACTGCTGAAGATAATCTCTATTTTGAGACGATGCATCGCAGCAATATTCACTTTCCAGTCAAACTGCTGACTGAGCATGGGCAGTTCACGCATATGCGGCATCTAATCGATGTTGGAGGTGGTATCGGTGATATCGCTTCTGCCGTGTGTGAGGAATATCCAGAGCTACAAGTGACCCTAATTAATCTACCCAGTGCTCTGGAGTTGATCAGCGATAATATAGCAAAACGCGGCCTCCGTGGCCGTATCACCCCGCTCGCACTGGATATGTATCGTGATGCATATCCACATGGTGATGGATTGCTCTTCAGTCGTATACTCTATCCGATGAATGAGCAGTTCTGTACGATGATGTGCCAGAAAGCGTATGAGGCACTAGAATCGGGTGGGCGTATTCTGATTCTGGATATGATCATTTGTGATCCGGATAAACCGAATTACGACTATCTCTCACACTTCCTGGGCGCAGTCGGTATGCAGTTTTCGGTACTTGATTTTAAGAGCCATACGATTTATCCGCAAGTGCTGCGTAATGTGGGATTTGAGGAAGTACGTTTTGATCAGGCTTATGATCATGTGTTGTATCAGGCGGTAAAACCATAACGATAAGGAGCAAGCCAGATTCGTCCAACCTTCCTGTCAAGCATTGTGCCAGTTCAGGAGTTGTCATTGTTATGATCGCAACATCAAAGTCGAATGTGTCATTATCAAGGCGAATCTGGGCCCATATTAAATTGGCCGACCCGGTTACCTGGATCTCGCCATCATTGATGCTTTTGTTTGGAGCATTTGCTTCAGGCCAGGCAACGGGGTTTCAGCCTGCTAATGTGCGAGATTGGGGCATTGTGGCCCTTGGGGCACTGATGACCGGGCCACTGGGTACCGGCTTTAGTCAGAGTGTGAATGATTATTTTGACCGCGACCTTGATGCAATCAATGACCCTACTCGCCCGATTCCATCAGGCGAGGTGACGCTGGCAGAGGCGCGTTTCAACTGGATCTTCCTGGGTCTGGCAACATTGCTGGTATCATTTGTATTTGGGAAGCCAACGATCGTATTACTGGCACTTGTAGGGTTGGTTCTGTCATATGTTTATAGTGCGCCGCCCTTAAAACTGAAGAAAAACTACTGGCTTGGTCCGCCTGCAGTCGGGCTTGGTTATGTGAGTATGAGTTGGATTGCCGGGCATATTATCTTTGGCCCGCTGACCTGGCCCAGTGCAACCATTGCGATCATTCATGGATTGTTAGCGACCGGGTTGCTGTTTCTCAATGATATCAAGAGTACCAAGGGGGATCAGCAGCATGGTCTTAGTTCGCTTATGGTTGCTCTGGGGGTAAAACCGGCATTGCTGGTATCGTTTGGCGTGATTAACGTCAGTGAGTTGATGCTCATGATTTTGATGGTCGTATGGGATTATGTGTTAATGGCTGGTTTTGTGCTGGTGGCACTGGTTGTACCAATTTATAGTCAGGTAAAGCTGTATCGAGAGCCATCGCACCAGAATTTCTTACGTTATATCCTGGCCAGCAATGGATTTATGGTGGCCATTCAATGTATGTCGGCGTTGATCGTCGGCGGCTATTTTGGCGGCTATTTCGGTTCTGGTTAATGTAGCAGGCCTTGCAGTCCATATGTGATGCCAATACGTACCATTCGCTGTCTTTCGTGATTTTAATAAAGGAGGATTAGTGGTATGGCCAATGAAGGAGAAGTGCGTGTGCGGAATGTGCGCACCGCCGAAAGTGATGGAATTCTCGAGACGCTGGCGGATCTGAGTGGTGGCGTTGTGCGGATGGGCGTTTCCGTAGCGGCGTTGCCGCTGGTGGTGCTGCCGCGTGAGTCACGAACTCACCTGAATAATGCTGTCAAGGAACTGGCTTATGCCTTTGCACGTCTGCCCCGCGATTTCGCAGAGATCGCTGGATCGGAAATTGAAGGATGGGCTAAGGATGCCGGGGTAAATGTTGCCGCAAATGGCGCTCCGCGCGACGAGATGGCTTCGTACTGATTAGAAAGGGGTGAGGAGTACTATGAGTGAATATAAAGATGGTTTGTTTGAACTGGCGGCCGTTGCTGTTGGTGGGGCAGCCAAGGTTGGCCTGGCTGTGGCATCTATGGCTCTGGTGACGCTGCCGTCGAACGAGCGCCAGCGTGTGCGTAAGGCAATGGGCGAGTTGGCTATGTCGATCTTGTCCGTGCCGAAAGAACTGGCCGATCTCTCCGAGCGCGTGGTGGATCGTGTCTTCGAAGAAGAGACCACAGGTGGGGTGCCACGCGTACCTAGCGCCGAGCAGGTTGTATCAGGTGCGCGCGAGTTCACAAAACGCCTGGCCCAGGCTGCCGATAACTTCACAGCATCGGTCAGTGTTAATTAAGAGCGTATAAATACCAGGCAGAGGCTATAGGTGTTGCCGATGTTGGTGCTATAAACCCTGTTTCAGAGTGTTGCCTGGTATGTATCGGTATAGTCAAGTCGAATCGTAATTGAGCGCGAGCGCGGTCCAGTGCCGTGACTCGCGTTTCTGTTTGGGAAAGTATGTATGCATGTTCTGATTCTGGGTGCTGGTTATGCTGGTGTGCGCGTTGCAATCGATCTTGAGCGATCCCTGGTCAAGCAGTCAACGTCAGCTCGCGTTACACTGGTTGACCGATATCCTTATCATCAGATTGTCTCTCTGCTCCATCTGACGGCTACGGCCGGGATGAAGCCAGAGGATACGATTGTTCCGCTTAAGCGTGTGCTGAAGTATAAACTGGTGCAGGTGCGTCAGGCCGAAGTTACCCGTATTGCCCCGCTTGAGCGTCAGGTGTCTCTGGCCAATGGTAGCGTGCTTGCCTATGATCGACTGGTAATCGGGTTAGGTGGAACGACGATTTATAGAGGTGTGCCTGGCGCATCGGAATATGCCTTGCCCCTGCGCTCCTATGATGAAGCACTACGTCTGCGTGATCATATTTGTACTCGTTTTGCTGAAGCTGCTCAGACTAGTGATCCAGCAGAACGACGTATTCTGCTGACAATTGCGATTGTTGGTGGCGGGTACACCGGCTGCCAACTGGCCGGTGAATTGTCTGATTGGGTGATTAGCCTGGCAAAAGAGTTCCGTGTCCCCCGTGATGACATTCGCATTGCCCTGCTGGAACGAAGCAGCCTGCTGCTGAAGCAGTTTGGTGCCTGGGCCACCCGCGAGGCCGAGCAGATATTTGATCGCCGGCGTGTGAGTGTGTATCTGAATACCACCGTTGAACGTGTCGAGCAGGAAAAACTCTTTGTGGAGGGCAGTCGCGTGTTGCGTGCTGGCACAATCGTCTGGGCGGGAGGGATTCAGCCTCCGGCGCTGCTGGCTGAGTCAGGGTTGCCTACCGATGAGTATGGACGTGTGTTGGTGGATCGTTATCTGCGTGTGCAAGATCAGGCGCTTATCTTTGCAGCAGGTGATTGTGCGCGTGTTCCGGGGCCGGGCAATCAGATATTGCCGAGTACAGCCAGTTATGCGCTGCGTCAGGGTGAACATCTGGCACGCACGCTGTTAGACGAATTGCATGGTCGCGCTCCGCGTATGTATGAACCGGTCAAACTGGGCGAACTGGTGTCGCTGGGGCCTGGTGATGCGATTGGTAATCCTCTGGGGACACGTGTCTTCGGGCAGCCAGCCTGGTTGATGAAACAGGCCATTGAGGCATGGTATTTGACGACGTTGTGATGTTTCCTCTGCTATCATTCCATTATCATCTCAAACGTTTGACATGAAGATAATAGCCAGCACCAGTTACTTCTCTCAGCTATCAACTGACAATCATCCCCATGCTGATCAGATGCAGAATAATAACCACCCGGATAGATCATAGAGTTTTTTATGCTATGGAGAATATGACTCTTTACACCGTCGCAACGCCATATTCCAGGAATGCAAAGCTCATGCAAAATGTTTGTCTATAAACAGTTAACATCGACTTATATGTTATAATCCGAGTACATTCTGATACGTTTCACGATGTACTCCTTTTGAATCTGATACAAGTTGAGAGAATACCACTCCGGGTTATAGAGTGTGTATACATGAGCGCCGTGGATGGTGCTAAAGTCTGGATAGTCCCGCAGGTCTATTTCAGTGCGTACTATGCGTTCTCCTATCTCTAGCGGGGTAGCCGGGCATATACTGCACAGGTGACACGATAGCATAGATTATGTTATGCCTATAGTCGCCGCCCGTGGGGGAAAATGAAGCTTAGAATAGCTTAAGGAGAGTAGACGATGGATAAAGCAGGTAGCCGGCATACAGATAATATCCCAGTTACCGATAGTATTCCTGTTCTCTCAAATGAACTGGCAGGGGCGACTACATTACAGATGACCAGTTCTTCCACGCTGCCGCCTGAACAGGTTCCACCGCTCAAAATCCTCCTGGTTACACCAAGGGGTAAACAGGAAGAAAAGAGCAATCAGAAGGCTCTATTCACCATGGCCATCGGTATTCTGGTTAGCCTGACCCCAAAGCAGCATCATATCGAACTAGCCGACGATCTGTTTGATGATCCGATCAACTACGATGGTGAGTATGATCTGGTGGGAATCACCACACGTACCCTCAACGCCACACGAGCATATGATATTGGCGATGAGTTTCGTAAACGTGGTACAAAGGTGGTTATTGGCGGCGTGCATGCCTCTTTTAACTATGACGAAGCTATTCAACATTGCGACTGCGTGGTGGTAGGCGAGGCCGAAAATCTCTGGATGACCGTTCTGGAAGATGTAGCTCTGAATCGCCTAAAACCTTGTTATGACGCCAACGACTTTCCACCGGTTGTCGAAGTGCCAGCGATCAATTATGAGCGTATTTTCAATGCCAGCAAGCGTGAGAAGGTTGATGCACGTAAGTCGATCCCGATCTATATGACACGCGGCTGCCCCTATACCTGTACCTTTTGTGTGACGCCTAACTTCACTGGTCGGCTGTATCGCACCCAGTCACCCGAGGCGATCAAACGCCAGATTGAAGAAGCCCGGCGGGTCTTCTTTAAAGAGTCGAAGTATGGTAAGACGCCCTGGTTTATGTTTACCGATGAGAATCTGGGCGTGAAAAAGCAGAAAATGTGGGAGATCCTTGATGTGCTCAAGGATTGTAATATCAAGTTTAGCAGCTTTATCAGCTTGAACTTCCTGGAAGATCCTGAAACGGTCAAGCGTCTGGTTGATGCTGGTTGTGCTATGGCCCTGATTGGCTTTGAGTCAGTCAATGAGACAACCTTGAAGACTTACAACAAGAACCGCCAGAATAATGTCCAGAAGTATCGCGAAATCATTCGCCAGTGTCATAAAATGGGCCTGTGTCTTCAGGGGAATTTCCTGACCAATCCGGCGATTGATACCTATGAAGATATGCGCGCTGTAGAGCAGTTTGTGCGCGAGAATAACCTGGTTATGCCAATCTACTCGTTGCTTACGCCGTATCCAGGTACGGTGATGTACTGGGAATACAAAGAGAAAGACCTGGTAGTCGATGAAGATTGGGATAAGTATACTGGTGCAAATCTGGTGATCAAGTGTGAACGCTATGATCCACTTGAGTATCAGATCAAGTATCTGGAACACTTTCTGGCCATGTTCTCGTGGACGACCATCTTTCGGCGCGTGCTGCATAATACGAATAAGCTGATTACATTGGTGACCAGTAT
>RRYU01022817.1_pt1 | contig 45145 bp, 28 predicted proteins | sample 2162651 | NCBI WGS metagenome assembly RRYU01 (sample SAMN10267283, study PRJNA491782) | microbial mat metagenome | isolation source: biomat in the production well | place: Japan: Minami-Kanto gas field, natural gas well KTG3 | collected 2017-06
AAAAAAACTGCTAAGCAAAGTAACGATAAACAAAAATATTCTTTAATTAAAAACAAACATTATTTAATCTATAATGATAAGGATTCTATTAAAGTTGAATCTATAACGTATTCGTTATTATCATTTTTTGTCAAGGTTATGAATTCAACTATTGAAGATGTTGATACCAAATGGTTTAACCTTGAGAACGAAGGAATATTGTATAAAACACGGTTACTGTGGAATGATTCAATAAAAGTATCGGTTAATAATCAAGAAATCATGTGCGATCATTATCGTTTAGATTTAAAAATTACTGCTGACGAGAATAAAATCTTTGAAAAAACAGATTATTTCAATGATTTGTTTTTTGATATAAATTCTATTCGTCAGATTTGGATAGAAAAATGGCAAAAGAAACCAAGAATAACAAAAATAGAAGTAAAAAACAACCTGATAAACCTCAAGTTAACGATAAAAAGTTAAAAGCTTTTTCCCAATATAATTGGAAACATCTTGTTGGCTGGACATTGTTCTTAATCGCCTTGATTCTGGCATTACATTTTGGCGTCGATAAGAAGCTGGTTGTTCTGTTAACAATCGTGTTAGGTGTTTTTACCCAGTTCTTTGCAGGTATTACGGCGTTAATTGCTTTAGTGCCGTTCGTAGGCCCTTTAATAGTAAAAGTGTTGGCTATTCCGTTATTTTGGTTGTTAAATGGAATGGGCTATTTAGTGTCAATAGTTGCCATAAAAAAAGGTTATTCTAAAGAATTAATTGGCAGCCGTGTGTTAACTATCGCTGTACTTATTGGTCTCATTTTGGGCTATATTATAGGTCACATAATACCTATCAGATGAATAAATCTACACAACAAACCATACGCTACGATTTATGAACATATTAATTATCCAAGGGCCCAATTTGAACCTGATTGGCCTTAAATCTGCCAAACGTGGAAAAAGTTTAACTTTAGATAAGATCAATAAAGGTATACGTCGTCATATCCGCAATAAAGAGATTGCAGTTAAAATTTACCAAACTCACAACATTGATAAAGTTATTACGCTTTTACAGCGTAATCGGAATTGGGCAGGTGGTATTATAATCGCACCTGGAGTATGGAGCACCTATGAGGCAATTATCGCAGATACATTGGAATTAATTGCTGTTCCAACTATTGAAGTTTACGATAAAGACGATAACAATGATTATGCAAACAAATCCTTATTATCTACAGTATGTACAAAAACTATTGTAGCTCCTGCTGAAGAGATGTTTATTCAAGCACTTCAGTTTTTTGAAACTACTAACTAATACTGCGGTTGCACTACCGCAATTTTAAGTATTTTCTCTCCTTGTTCAGTTTCTATATGTACAATATACATTCCGCTTGTAACCGGGTTAGTATGATAATCACGAACATCCCAAATTTCAAATTGAGTTCCATTAGTGTGCTCAATTTTTCTAATAAGCGTACCTGCTAAATCAAAAATCCGTAAAATACATTTACCTTCTTCAGGTAAATGAGTAAAATGTATTTGTCTATCATTAGTACCCGTTTCTTCAGGATTGTATCCAAAATACGGATTTGGCCAAGCTTTAATTTCGCTTGGCTTATACTTGGTTATTTTTCCAGTTATATCTGCAGTTGATACACGGTATATATCAACTAACGAATTAGCTTTGTTTGTTGTAATCCATATCTTATTACCCCATGGTGGCGTTGAACCATCAAGGTACAATACCATCATTGTAGAGGTCAAAAACGGATATTGAAATTCACCTGCGGATGTACCCCAAGCAGCTCCTGCGGGTAGCCCGCCATCAGCTACATATGTGGCATCATTTGCCGGATTGTAAGCAACCTCATTACCATCCCAATCATATCCTTGCCATGCGTACATTGGTTCATAAGATGGTGCGCCAAAATCACTCCAATTGGCAGCATCTATTGACCATAGTCCATCACCATCTGTGTCCCACATACCGGCAAATAACCTGACGATATCACCCGATGGAAATTTTACACGGTAAATTGAAAATGGCAATATCGACGGTAATCCGGTTACGGTTTCATAAAGAACAGTTCCCTCTGAATAACCAAAGGTGAGAGATGTTTCGCTGAAATCGATAATGACATCATCAATGCCCCAATAACCAAACCTGTCATGTGTATGACCATTCCCATGACCAGCGTTTTCGCGATGTGATAGTATATATCCAGTAGTTCCTAAGCTCGGATATGGATATAGACCAACATTTTCTTCCAACACATTATTTTCTTGATCTGTCTCATATACTTTACTAAAGCCAAGCTCGGGACTTTCGACTATAAATTGTAAACCTTCTGCAATTGGACCGGCATTATTTCCCACAGGACCACCAGGAACAAATACTCCATTGATGATATTATCAGCAGCTATGCCACTTTGCATTGTTGAGAGTGGTGTAATTATTTCGTCGGTTCTTATATTTTTAACATACCAACCCTGTATTGTTTTTTGTTCATCATCAGATCTATTTATAAACTTAGCATTCTCTACAGTTCTATCAATGTTGTCCAGTTCAATTAATCTTTTCGACTTTCTTATCTTTGAAGTGTTGATATTCTTCCAAGTACCATCACTATCTAAATGATAACTTTCCTCAGAAAAGAAAATTTCATAATCGTCTCCTGTTAGTACTGTTGGATCTATTATCTTTACGTAGGCCGAACCAACGGAAGGACCAGCGATGTGTTCAGCTTCAATAACATATCCGTAATTAATAGTATCACTATTAGCCGACCAAGTATTGGGAACTTGAGGTCGTATTGCCATAATGTGTGGTGAACTTTCTAAAGTTTTGGGAATTCCATGTTCATTGTATCCATAAGCAGTAACCGTAAAATAGTATTCCCTGTTCATCTTTAAATTAGAATTATTATCCAAAGCGTCTTGTGTTATTTGAATGCTATGGCTAAGCCCCGAATCACTTCCCTCTTGCACATAGATATTTATATACTTCCCATATTCAGTTGAAAATACATCATCGGTTATTTTCTTGATTCCGTTGATTTTATCATAAGTCGCGATACGCTTCTTTTTGCCCAGCTCTATCTGTGATTCAAACTGATAGACATTATAACCCTCAAATTCGTAGTGCGTAATCTCTCCGGTTGCTGGGTCAATATCAATTATATCTTCCGCTTTATAGTTTTCAGCAAGATTGTCCCAAGTTAGGATTATTTGATCATTAAGACTTGTCACATTCACCTTAGGTTTGGGAGGCGGGGGCGATGTTCTAAACCTATTGTCATAATAGTATTGGGCAATAATATCAACTTCTTTGAGTTTTAGGTACGAGTCCAACGGATCTCCGTCAGCTGCCATGAATACGGCAAACACCACTTCCTGGCTATCACCGGGAGCCATATAAAATGGTCCCGAGCTCATTAAAAATCTTTTATCTCCAGACCGGTGTACATCGCTTTCAATTAATTCATTATCATTTGCTCCCATATCCTTGGTCGGATCTCCGGGATGTACAAATTTTCCACCACCTGTAAAAGCAGCATCGAACGGTAATCCGTTCTTCATCATACCTTTAAGCAGGTTGTAGGCTTCCTGGGCATAATTGGGGTCGCTCCAGGCAGGATCGGTGGTACCGATGTATTTACTGAAAGCGGTCATCTTTAGATTTTTATAATTAGGTATTTCCCTTCCAAAAGCATAAGCGGTTTCTCCCATTGCGGGCACAACAGGTCCTTGGAAATAATCATAACCAACCGCCGGGGTTCCTCCGGAATAACCGGCAAAAACGCGATCTTCCCCATCATTGTAACAAATGCCCATTCCAAGGGTTGTATCACAGCCCACAAAGTCATCAGCGGCATCGCCAAGGTCAGGGTCAGACCATAATCCTATGTACATATCATCAATCGGATCATCGCCTCTATGGATGATGAGATCTTTAATGAACATCATATCGCCCAAAGCATCGGGACGGTCAAATCCAAAGATCGTTCTCTGCACTTCAACACCCATTGAAGTAGTATTAAAAACTGAATGTAGTGAATCGGGACCGTCATTCATTACCATCCAGACTACTTGATCTCCTATAAATTGCGGGTGGTCGGGTCCATAGGGCAGTGGTTCATAGGAACCATTTTGGTTCACATCTACCCATGGTGCTCCTAACTCAATAGGCCAATTCTGAATATCAGAATTACTGATCGGATCAGCCATATCGTATTTACTTACTTTGTAGATTTTGTGCTTTGGATCATTATGGTCAGCTCCCCATGGTCCACTGCCATATTCTCCGGCATATTCCCCAGCCGAAACACGCACTTCACCGTAAACCTTTCCACCAAGCCAAACACCGGACGCAAATACGGTATGCGTATTATTGCCCTTGGGCCATTCTAATCCTGAACGACCCGAAATGTTATGGCTTACGAACATGCCGTTGTTCTCCATATCGCAGTCTATGCGGTTCCCATCAAAATTATTGGATGCTTTAATATTTGGTTTTAATAGGTTCTTTTTGTTGGGTATTTGCTGAGAAAATATAAAAGAAGAAGTAATTAGAATTATTAGACCAATAAAATATATTTTGCAAATCTTCATAATAAATTCCTAATACTATTTATTTGAAATATATTAATTGCAAATCAATTTTACGACCCAAAAAAATACATTGCAAGATAATTACAATTAAAACACGAAATCCCTAACTTTACTAATGATCAAATTAATATATACTGGTAGATGTAATACTGGAGTAGTAGAAATATTTTATTGAATAATAGTCTTATATTATTAATATTAAATACTAAATAGGAGAATAATAGTGTACTTATTCATGCAATTCTTTAAACGGCAGATTTTGACAATAGCAATTTTATTCTGTACAATTTCTGCTCAAAACAACACCGTTGGTTTAATTTTAAATGATGCTTCTAAATCATTTAATGGCTATACCCTATTTGCACCAAATATGGTAAAAACCACATATTTAATTGATAACGAAGGCCGATTAGTAAATCAATGGGAAAGCGAATATGTCCCCGGCTTAAGCGCTTATTTGTTGGAAGATGGAACTTTGTTGCGATCGGCTGCAATACCACACCCAACTGATCCTAATAACAATCCTACGGGCGGATTTCAGTTGTTTGATTGGGACGGTAGTCTGATTTGGGAATTTTATTATGGCACTCAACATCATGATATTGAACCAATGCCTAATGGCAATGTTTTAATGGTTGTAAATGATCGTAAGACCAAAGCGGAGGCAATCCAAGCCGGAAGAGACCCCAGTTTAATTATTGGTGCAGCTATTCGGTCACTTTCCATCATAGAAGTCGCATACACTGGTCCAACATCAGGAAATATCGTATGGCTATGGAATGCCTGGGATCATCTTATTCAGGATTTTGATAGCACAAAAGCTAATTACGGAACAGTAGCGGATCATCCTGAGCTCATCGATATAAATTATGCAAAAGACGGTGGTCAAGATTGGCTGCATACTAATTCAGTTGCCTATAATAAAGATTTGGATCAAATAGTAGTTAGTAACCGTCATACAAATGAAATTTGGATAATTGATCACAGTACAACTAATAGTGATATTTTATATCGTTGGGGAAATCCAATTGCTTATCAGGCTGGGACGGAAGATGACAGGAAATTATTTGAACAACATGATGCTCACTGGATTGGTTCAGGATTACCGGGCGAGGGGAATATTCTAATCTTCAATAATGGAAATGGACGACCGGACGATAGTTACTCTTCAGCAGATGAGATCGTTCCTCCAATTGATGGCAACAATTATGAATTGGTAGCAGGTTCCGCCTATGGTCCGGACGATACATTATGGAGCTATACAGCTCCTGTACCATCAGATTTTAATTCACCGCGTTATGGTGGCACACAAAGATTAGCCAATGGTAATACACTGATTTGTAATTCCGATAAGGGTGAGTTTTTAGAAGTGACCCCGGCTAAAGAAATAGTATGGACATATATCAATCCTGTTACATCTGAGGGGATATTATCACAAGGTACTGTTGTTGAAGATGCGGATGGAAACTGGCTCCCCAATAATCAAGTTTTTCGCTGTTATAAATATGGTGCAGATTATCCAGGACTTATAGGTAAAGATTTAATTGCCGGTGAACCATTAAAAATCAGTGATGAACAAAATCGTGTCGATTCATTTAAACTATACAATAATTATCCAAATCCTTTTAATCCAACGACAACTATTGAATTTCTACTAACGGAAAGAGTAAATGTTAATATTACAATTTATGACCTAGGTGGGAACATTGTTAGGTCGCTAGTGAGTAAGACACTTGAACCTGGATTGAACACAATAAAATGGGATTCATTGGATAATAATGGTTTTTTAGTTAGCAGTGGCATTTATTTTTACAGCTTGCAAGCCGGACAACAGAATCAAACAAAAAAGATGATGTTATTGAGGTAACTAATTTTGTGCGATTATCTCAGTTGGTACGAGCAATGTCTTCACACAACAAAGATCGGCAATTCGCGCCTGACACCGTCAACCTTCTATTTGCATTGTTTAATGATGGAGATTTTTGTTAGAAAGGCTAGTGTTAGCTTTACTAGATGATTAAAATCTGGCGCGTGGGCCTCCATAGGCACCTAAATCATTCCTTGAGCCGTCTTTGTCATCGTATTGACTGCCGGGATGTCCAGCATTTATGCATGGAGAAGTAGTCTGTAATTTAAAATCTACATAATCAATTAATTGCGGATCTGCATGAATAAAATTTGTTCCATAGTTTATATTAGCATCAAATAAATTATAATCAATTATAACGCCTGTTTGAAAATCGGCATTTGTAAATGATATATCCGGTTGTGATTGATAGATTATATTATTTCTTATAATAAGTCCTGAGCAATCCGCATTTATTACAATATCATTTTTAACAATTGTATTATTAATTATCTTTCCATGAGCTGCCGTTATATATATACCGCTTCCTGTTCCTCCGCTGTTATCGTAAATAATATTATTGTACAAATTTCCATCATTTGTTAAAAAAACGCCTCCGCCATAATTCGATATGTTACCGGTTATGTAGCAATTTTGGATTGTCCCGGTTTGTGCTATTTTAATACCGCCACCAGCTGCGCCGTGACTTGGTGCACCTTGTTCAATTGTAAAACCATCTATAATCCCGGCTGATATATTTACCACTCTATTATCAGTAGTGGGAAGCAGTATTGTGTTTTTATATCCGTTTCGTGATTTAATTAAAACATCCTTTCCGGCTATGCTAATTGTTTCTTGATAGATTCCGGGATTTACTATAATAGTATCTCCACTATCCACTATCTCACTGTTGTACGCAGGTTGGATTGTACTAAATTCTGAGGGCACAAATAAGGAGGTAGTTTTCGGAATAGAGATCGATTCGTTAGCCCATAATATGTTACCATCTATATCAACAATGCCAACCCTATACTTTAGATCATCGTCATCCCAGATTGTATCTATATAACTCAATTGAAAGGGATTTTTTAATTCAATGATCTTTGTCCAAGTTGTATCTTTTAACCGCCTCCGTTCAATGATATAATTGGAAAAATTTTCAACTGTAATTTCATTCCACGTAAGGTTGATTTCCGCGTTCGGCATTAATCTTGTGATATCGTGTGCTATTTCTAAAACAAAAACATCGGATTCGGTAGGCGTAGTATTAAACGGCCACTCGCATGAACTATTTACTATTATAAAAATAATAATTACAGCCACGCTTATCATTTTATTTTTATAATTCATTTTCTGTCCGACAGAGATATTTTAAGATTTATTAATTGTCTGTTTGCATCGTAATAATTGAAAACGTCGCCTGTTTGGGTACCAGAAGTAAGAATGGTTACATCGTTGGAAAATATATTTCTTATGGTATAACTCAGAGTAGCACTCAAATACCCTGTTTTCTTTTGTAATGCGACTGTAATGTTTGTATTGCTCTGTTCTTCAAGATTTTCAATTTTTACTCCACCCTGCATATAGTTTTGAGGCCCATTAAAAATATGACTGATATTTAAACTGAACCAATTCTTTCTTAAATCAAAAATGATACTGCCAGTTGAGCTCGGTTTGTTGGGGAACACCTCTTTGGCACTTGGCTTCACCAAGGTCAAATTACTGCTTAGTCTAAAAATATCCTTCAGTCCATAGATATCAAAATTAACCTCTACACCATTCAGCCAGGCATTATTTGTGTTGTACGGTAATACTATATTGTTCTCTAATGATAAATATGCTATTTTATTGAAAAAATAATTCCGGAAAATTCCCCCACCTAAAACTACTTTGTCTATTATATCAACATCGTCAGCATTAAATACAAATTGACTATTGAATTCGGTCGAATTAACTGTTTCCTTCTGCAAACCATCTTCAATTATGGACATTACTCTCTCAACACGTGCTATTTTACTCATTATTATATCAGAGTTGGACACATAATTTTGAATTGTCCTTAAGGATCGATAATATTCGTCTAATTGCTCCCTGCCATCAACCCAAAGGAATCTATCGTTTAATGTAGGTAAACGATTATTAAATCCTTGATTAAAAAAGAATTGAAAGCTGTTATTTTCAAATTTGCCTTCAGCGAAAACACCTAAACGATAGGTATTTAAATCGATTTTATCGTCAAATGAATATTCTAAGGTATGGCTTGGCAATAAATTTATAATTTCTTGAGAAGTTTGATTTTGTGTATAGCTTGCTTGACTATATCTAACTCCTCCTTCCCATCTTAATAATGAGATGCTTTCTACGGGGTCAGAAATATCGTAACGTAAAATTCCTGCTATTCCAATATCAGTTTGGTTAAGCTCACCTATTGATTTCCATGCTTTTACGTCATATGAACTTTGTATGAATTGTTCTCCAATATAATCCTGTATCTCTTCTTCAAATTGCAGTGAGCCAGACAAGTTATTATATTTAAATCCTTTATTTATTCTGTACTGAGTTGTATTATCTTTGAAATCTCTTGTTAGATTTGAAAAGAAGCTATCATTCCAAGACCATTCCTTTTGTCCAATTTGAATATCCCAACCTGTAGTATTTAAAATATTGCCGTAAAAAGTAAATCTGTTTACATATAATTTATCTGAAGAAACTATATCACCTGATGGAAATTCAATAAATTTTTGATGATTTACATGGCGTACCGCAATTTCCTGATTTGGAAATGATGCTAATCCTCCATAATTACCAAATATCGAAGTAAATAATGTTCTACCGTCAAATAAACGAGATTTTCCTGAATATCGACCATAAAGCCCGATTGGACCAAATTTTAAGGAAGCTGAACCTGAAAGGTCCTGATCATTTTTATCCGTTACTCCAAACCCCCGATTGAGTTCAATACCATTATATTCAGGAGTTTTCGAGTGCATTAAAACCACTCCACCAAAATTCCCCGATCCAAATAGTATTGATGAGCTTCCTTTTAGAATTTCAATATTATCTAAGTCGGTCAAATCAACATATGCCAAATCAGCTGTTCCGTTAGCTGAATTATTTAATTTGATACCATCTAAATGCACAGCTACTTCATTAGCATTGCTTCCTCTAATACTAATGGTCTGTTTGCCGTAAGCACTGGTATTTATAGTTACACCTTCCAATTCTGAAAGTATTTCACTAACATCTCTAATGCCTTTTGTTTCAATTTCTTTTAACTCCACAACTTCCATCTTGCTAGTGATATCTCTTTTTGAGTGACGTTGAACACCTTCAATTATAACATCATCTGCTTGTAATATTTGGGGAATTAAATATACTGTTGTTTTGCCGGGGGCAGTGATTTCGATCTCTTTTTTATAATAACCAATATGGGTTATTTCAAGTGTAATGGGGTATGCCTCATTCCAGATAATTGAAAAATGTCCATTATCATAAGTGGTTGTTCCAAAGTCTGTTGATTTAATTAATATATTGGCATTAGCAATTGGGGTTTTGGTGCCTTCAATAAATAATTCGCCTTCTACTTTGTTGCTTTGTGCAAGGATTAGATTAAAACAGATTATTAAAAATATAGAAAATAATTTTGTGTTCATAATAGGTAAAATTAAGACGACAAATTGTTTATAACCTATAAAAAAAGCCCCCCCGCTAAGCGGAGGGCCTTTTTATTATACTGTCTTACAGTTTAGAAATCAACTGTTAGCTGGAATAGACTATTATTATTAAAATAGTCTGTCACTGAACGGTATGAATATCCAACACCGACTTTGAAATCACCTAATGGAACGGCTACGCCTGCCCCAAATGTATAACCCCAAACTGTATTTGAATATTCTTTCCATTCTTCGTCATCCATATCTGCTGGTTGATCTGTGCTACCCGCGAGACCTATTTGAGTACCGGCTGCCACCCATACCAAGTCTTTGAATGAATACTTAGCAGCAAAACTGCCGGTATTTGCACTAAAGGCATTGTTGGTAAAGGTACCCATCAGTGATAGATCAGGAATTACTTCATAATTCAATGATATATCTAGTCCTGATGGTAGGTCAAATTGTTCAGCTTTAATTCTAAAGCGTTCTTCAATTGAGCCAGATTCAGAACCGGGTGGTGTCGTTTGTTGTTCAAGATCGGATCCTTGATATTCCATTCTACCACCAAGGTTCTTTAAGACAACACCAATGTATAAAGGCATCTCTGGGAATTGGTACTGTACACCAAGATCTACAGCCATACCGTTTGCTTTGGTGTTCATGATGGCTTCTGATACTAATTTGAAGCTTGCACCAAACTGTACGCGGTCAGAAAATGACTTGGCATATGTAGCACCAATTGTCATGAATCTTGGTGAGAATGTTGCCCCTGTACCTTCTGTTTCATTGAAAGTCGTTACAGGTATGTCACCAAAATCTAATGACTTTACACTAAGCCCTAGAGCACCAATTTTACCGAAATTAGTTAGTAAACCAAAATTGGTTACTTTAATATCAGCAATATAGGACATGGTACCAGCCATGGCTTGTGCACTACCATCATATTTAGCTATACCTGCAGGATTCTGAAACAAAGCCTCAACTCCTGATACGGTAGCTACATTGGCATTGCTTACAGCGATATTTTCGGCACCAACCGGGATTAGCAGTTGCGCTGCACCTGCTGTTCCGGAAGATCTAATCGTTCCAGCAAACAAAGTTGACGCAATAAGAATACCGCCCAGGAAGAGTTTTATTGTATTATTTTTCATTTTAAACATCCTCCTGTATTAATAAACGTCTAAGCGTTGTTCTGGTTGAATAATAGCCAACTTGAGCACCTTAGAACCGCTGTCTGTTTCCACTACAGCGATATACATACCGCTTGCGACTGGAATTCTAAAGTTGTTCTTTAGATCCCAAGTTTCAAACTGCGTGCCATTAGTGTGGTTAATTGTTCTAACCGGTACACCCGCTATGTTAAATATACGTATTGTGCAATTTCCGGATTCCGGTAAGTGCGTGAAGTTTACGATTTGTTCAATTGGATCACGTTCCTCAGGATTATATCCAAAGTATGGATTGGGCCATGCCTTTATAACCTCTGGATCGTAAGCCTTGGCAACGCCGCCAAATCCGGTAGTCGTTACCTTAAACTTATCGGCAGATGTATTGGCTTTATTGGTTGCAATCCAAATTCTATTACCCCACGGTGGAGTTGCAGTAGCAGTGTACGTTACCAATATAGTTTCTGTCAGAAACGGATAAGGCCATTGACCTGCGGAAGTACCCCACGCAGCTCCGGCGGGCAGACCGCCATAAGCTACATGTGTAGCATCGTCAGCCGGATCGTAAGCAACCTCAGTACCATCCCAATCATATCCTTGCCATCCAAAAATTGGTTCATAGAATGCCTTGCCCCAATTATCTTCAGTCCATGCACCTTGAACTGACCATGCATTATCACCATCCACTTCGTACCAACCGGCAAATAACCGCATTCTTTCACCTGATGGGAATATTACGCGATAGACGGAAAATGGAGCTCTCGCCGGTAAACCGGTTGCGGGATCTATTATTATCTTTCCATCTGAATAGCTAAAGCAGAGGGATTGTTCACTGAAATCAATAATAACATCATCCATACCCCAATAACCGAATCTATCCATGGTACGACCAGCCCAACCTGTCTTGGCATCATGGCGAGACATTAGAATGTACCCTGTTGTTCCTAAGCTTGCACTTGGAATTAAACCGACTCTTGGATCTAATAATACGTCGTTTACATCTGTTTCAGAGACCGATTTAATACCTAAGGCAGGTCCATCAACCGCAAATTGTAATCCTTCAGCCATTGGTCCGGCATTGTTACCAGCCGTGTGGGCCGGAACAAATACGCCATTTACAATATTATCTTCAGCAAAACCGCTTTGGATTGTTGTATGTGGTGAAACAATTTGACCGGTATTTAAATTCCGTACATACCATCCTTCGATTGTTTTATAGTCATAACCAAGTTCGGTTGCACTAGCTGTGCCAATAGCATCTACTTGTGTTCCATCATAAACGTCGTCATAAACTGTATAACCAACATTTATTGGGAATCCGGTTGGTTGAACGTTTACTTTCCACGTATGTCCTCCTTCAATCGCGCCAAAGGTAGAACGGGCATCATCACCCCACAAAATTGCATTTGTGGCAGCATCATAAGTTCCATCCATATTGACACAATTTTGACCATCATCTGGATATGAGCAGTCGCCTAAAGGATCCCAGCTATTAATTACAACACCAGCCGGAAAATCTAATAGTATGCCATCAACCCAGTTAGAACCACAATCCATGTCAAAAGTGAAAGTAAGATCATAGGTACCGATATTTGCTGAAGCCAGAGCAGCTACAGTAATCACCGAACCGCCACAATCGAGTATTTTCGCTAAACCTTCTTTACCGGCAGTGTTGACGTTTTTCCAAATGCCATCTACATCGCGATAATATTTCTCTTCAGTAAAGAACATTTCATAATCATCGCCGGTTAAGTGAGTTTTATTAATAATCGTTGCTTTAGCAACACCATCGGAAGGTCCTGCGGTATGCTCAGCATTTATTACTGTACCGTACAAGCCCGTCTCATCCGTTGCTTCCCATGTATTTGCAATCTGCGGGCGTATTGCCATTATTTTTGCTGAACTTTCCAGTGTTTTTGGAATACCAAATTCGTTATAGCCATAAGCATTGACTGAGTAATAATACACACGGTTTGTTTTTAATGGTATGTTATTATTAAGACCATCTTTATTGATAACAATACTTCTCTTAACTCCGGAATCCGATCCGAACTGAACGCGACGATTGATGATTTCACCATAGGTGGCGTCAAATACATCATCGTAGATTTCAGTAATACCATTGTTCAGATCGTAGGTTGCGAGCAATTTTTTTGCACCGCTTCCTGATGCCGTTTCATACTGCCATACATTGTAACCTTCAAATGCATATTTTGTATTATCACCGGTAACCGGATCTTTATCAATAACATCAACTGCAGAATAAGTCTCGGCTGCATTTGTCCATGTTAAGAGGATTTCATCCTCAAAAGTTGTTACTGTTACTCCCGGGGCAGGCGGTGATGGAGGCAATGCAAATTGTGTATCATAAGCTAACTGAGCAATTTTATCAACTTCTTTCAGATAGCTATATGATTCCAATGCAGTACCTGCGGCAGCATGGAATACGGCAAATACAACTTCCTGCTGATCGCCGGGATTCATTGTAAACGGACCGGCATTCATTAAGAACCGACGGTCGCCCGATGGGTGCACATCAGAGTCAACATACACTTGATCAGTTGGACCGGTATCCAAATTGGGATCGCCGGGATGCACAAACGGAGTTCCACCAGTCAGATTGTCCGCAAAGGGTGCTCCAGACTTCATGAAACCCTTCATCAGGTTGTAAGCTTCATCGGCACTGTTTGGATCACTCCAGACCGGATCATTTATATTAATGTATTTTGAAAATGATGTCATGCTCAGATTTTTATAATCCGGGATCACTTTCCCCGACACTAAGGCAGTCTCTCCGGGGGCCGGTACAATTGGACCCTGGAAAAAGTCATAACCAACCGCTGGGGTTCCACCGGAATATCCGGCAAAATTGTGATCCACTCCATCATTATAGCAAATACCTAAGCCGAGATCTGGCACACAACCGACAAAGTCGTCGCCTGCATCGCCCAGGTCCGGATCTGACCATAGTCCGATATAGGTATCTTTGATCGTCTCTTCACCTTTGTTGATCAAGATTGTTTTTACAAACATCATATCGCCAAAGGCATCCGGGCGGTCAAACCCAAACATAGTTGTCTGCATTTCAATACCCATTGGGTTTGTTTGAAATATCGAGTGCTGGGTTGGATCACCATCGTTCATTACCATATAAATTACCTGGTCACCGATAAATTCGGGATGATCAGGTCCGTTTGGTAATGGTTCATAAATACCGTTGCCATCGTTATCTACCCACGGTGCCCCAAAATCGGTTGGCCAATTCTGGAAATGCGGGTTAGCTATAGGGTCGGCCAAATCGGCTTTATTGACCTTATAGATCGTATGATATGGGTCTCCTGGATCAGAACCCCAGGGACCGCCACTAAATTCACCACCATATTCACCCGCAGAGACATGGGGAACGTTACCTATCAATCCGCCGATCCAGATTCCCGAGGCAAATACCGTTTGGGTATTATTACCTACCGGCCAGGACATTCCGGAACGGCCACTGATATTGTGGCTAACTATCATTCCATTGTTTTCAAAATCGTTATCAATGCGGTTGCCATCAAACTTACCGGTTGCTCCAATGGTCGGCTTTTGCAGGCCTCGGCTTTTTTCGGAGTCTTTCCCGGAACCTATTTCAGCATACAATAGTCCGGATAAAAGAACTCCTAGGGCAAGCACTGATAAGATATATTTTTTAAAGTTTTTCATCCTATCCTCTTTAATTAAATATTAACCTGAATACCGAAACGTACTGTTCTTGGGGTACCCCAACGAGCATTTGTTCCTAAATTCGCACGATACAGGCTTTCGGCATCAACGTTTGGATAATTCGCGTTGTGTGAACTTAACCAAACTTTACCTTCCGGTGTGTTGAGCCAGCCATCTTCTCCGGCTAATCCTGTAGTACCATACACATTGTTTACTATTTCTGTATTCAAAGCATTAAGTATTAACACATAAAGATTGAGATGTTTTCCGCCAAATGTAAAACCTTTATCAATTCTCAAATCTAACCGTACTGTGGCTGGCATATCTGCGGAGTTAATGGCTGCAATCGGCTTGTTCCAAGTGCGACCAAAAACAAAGCTTTGGCTTAAGTAAGGCGTATATGCCTGACCACTACCAAAAGTCATTACAGCATTTGCGCCAAGGTTGGATAATAGACCATCCCGCTGCGGGGTACGATAATCTAACATTACCGAACCGGTGTGGCGTTGGTCATAATCTAAACGGTTAATAATTGTGGGATAATCATCCATGTCGTCCCCTGTCCAAGAAATATCAAAGTTGGAGGCAGGGTCTGAACCGGTTCCGCGTGCCCACATAATTGTGTAGTTTACATCTGCAAGGAATCCCTTGGTGCGACGCATGCGAACATTGAATTGGAATCCGGTGGTTACACCGTAATCGCCATTAACATATTGATTCCAGACAAAGTCCGAACCGTCACGGGTTGCATTATATCTGTTAACCTGCAAGATATAATCGCGCACCTCTTTATAAAAACCGGCTATGTCAATAGCGGCTTGTTCGCCAATCTGTTGACTGAAACCAACCTCATAAGAAGTCGTGCGTTCCGGTTTTAATGTCGGGTTCTCTGATACCGTTGCATTACCTTGTGTTAAATTAGCCGATAATTCAGTATCGGTTAAATATAGGTATTGCAGAGGTACATTTTGCATATAATTGCCGTATTGAGCACGGAACACTGTTTTGTCGGATACCGGAAATGCAAATCCAATACGCGGCAACCAAGAGCTATGTGCTTTAATTGGTTCCCATTTATAACTGTCTTCAGCAGTTCCTGAACGGTCTATTCTACCATCGAGTGTGTGATCGATATTATTAAATCCATCGCTGTCACCCCAACCGTCGCCATCTGAATCCGGAGCTACTGCATTCGGATCAAATGATTCATAAGCCAGACCGAGGTTCATTACGATGTCTTTAAACTCGATTTTATCATGCAGATATAAACGCAGATTGACCGGATTTCCCGGACCCATGCTATGGTCATCTTGATTGTATTCGTCAGTTTTTTCATAGAAAATATTATAACCTAAATTGCTGACGTAGGCATTGCGATATACAGCAAATTGCCAATCTTCCACATTTCCATTTGGAACTTCGCTAGGATCTGCTATTTCATTAAAGTTTACATCAATCCTTGCCAGGTTTTGATAAATTTCCGTCATTTGGGTTGATTGCCAGTAGCGTATCTTGGTATTGTAGTACTCAATACCGCTTCTTAGCTCATGTACACCTAACTGATTAACATAATCTAGTCGCAAACCAAGTTTATTTTCATTTCGGTCAAGATAGTTACCGTATTGCTCGCCATATCCATTAAAATCGACAAGACCAGGAATTGCTAAAGCATCCAGACCATGGCCACGATAGTAGTAATTTGGTGAACCAACTTCGGTCGTTCGTTTACCATAGGCATAAAAATCGTCTTCATAATTAGCATTAAACTGTTTAGTTGTGTAGTCTGTATAGCTCCCAGTCAATTTGATAAAGGACTTGGTATTAATTCCCCAGGTAGCATTTACATATCCCATACGGAATTGTGCTTCATTTTTGCCTGGATTTTCCCAGTTCAATAACTGATCAAGATCTTGGTACATGTCTTGTTCATAGTTATACATCTGTCCACCAACTTTTACTCTGAACGGTTTAAAATCAAAAACAACATTACCGCCCAGTCTTAACCGATTATCAGCTGCATTTCTAGCAGGTCCATAACGCTGTTCGTAATTTGAGGCAGCAACGTAGGTTGTATCATACCAAGCTGCCGGGATAGTAAAATTATCATCAGCTAAACCTTGTTGATATGCCCAGCGTAGTGAATCCAAATTAGACTGATTATTTCTTACAAATTGTTCGAAATAAATATAGTCTTCATTCATTCCATCGGCGGGATTGCCACCTACCCAAATTCTTGCGCTGTCAGCACCTGATAAACCAGAGGTAAATTCCTCGACATCAGCAAATGGAATTGATCCCCAGGTGGGATCGGCATCGGCATTTTTCTCATTCTCAACATTGAGATAAAACCGAATATTATTACTAATTGGTCCACCGACATTGAAATTGATTATCTGGTTGCCGTAGCTGTACAATTTATTCTGCTCAACTCCAGCTGTAGATGAACCAAGGTCAGTGACAAATTCAGCAGAACCTGTCCATTTTGAACCACCTGTTTCAGTTGTTACTAACATAACACCGCCATTGGCATTACCGTATTCAGCAGTTAAACCACCCTGTTGAACGGAAATTTCGCCAACACTTCTTTGACTGAGACCATTGGTCAAGTTTGTACCTGTCCAGGTATCTCTGAGCAATACACCATCAACATAGTAGGCGTTATCACCCGTTCTAGCACCACGAACATGACCATCTACAACACCTGCTTGTAAATCAACAGCATCTGTAATGTCACGCATCGGCAATGCTTGAACAGTTTGTTTGTCAATAATTGCGGTTGTGTTCGTCGCGTTTAAATTAATTAAGGGCCTCTCAGCTGTAACAGTGACCTCTTCTCCGGCTACTGCTGCTACTTGCAGAGAAAAGTTTAAACCCGTAGTCAAACCGACTGACACGCGGATATTGTTCACAGTATGAGTTTTATAACCGATGTAGTCAGCACGAACAGAATATGTTCCTACCGGAACGTCCAATATAAAATATTGTCCGTCTTCATCAGTTGCGGCTCCCATAGAAGTTCCTTCAAGCACTACGTTGGCACCTGCTAAAGGTGCACCTGTGGCACTGTTTACAACGCCAGATAATTTACCGCTGGTTTGCGCGAATATAATTACCGGCAGAACGACTAATGAGAGTAAAGCAATCACTCGTTTCATTGTTCATCCTCCATAAGAATGGTTAAAGAATGTTTTAAGTTTTTCATTAAATACGTTATTCCCTCAGAATAAACGCACGGAGAGCGCTCTCCGTGAAGTAGGTAAAACTAAACTACTGATTTTATTGATGTCAAATATTATTTTACAATTTTATGCTAATTCTGAGTATGAAGAAAATATTTCTATTTGCATAAGTTATTATATATTAAGAACCTATGAAATTTATTCACAATTGATAGCTTTAACAGAATTGCAATATTTTAATAAGTGATTTGTAAAATTTTTACTTATTTCTGGGTCAAAAACTACAATTTTAGGTCATTTTTTATCTAAATCTTCATTTATAGTGGTCATATTTACCACCGCTTTACCTAATTAACAAAGTCAGCACTCGTTTTTTACTTTTTTAACATCCCAATTAATAATGGTATAACGACAACCGTGGCAAGAAAACACATGCCGACACCAATAAATAATGCAATGCCCATTGACCCTAAACCACGGTAAGTAGCGAACCAAAGTGATCCAAAACCTAACATTGTAGTTACTGACGTTAAAAGGATTGCCCGGCCCGTGCTTGCAAAGACCCGCTTGTGCGAATTTCTACCTTCAATTTGGTAGCGATGTACAATGTGCACCCCATCATCAATGCCAATTCCGATAATCATTGGAATTGCCATAATATTCAATAAGGTAATCTGCAGACCTGTTAATTCCATAACACCCACCATCCAAACAACACCTACGATTAAGGGAATCATGGCAAGGATTACTTTTTTGATACTTCGGAAATCAATTAATAATATTAGGAATATCACAAAAATCGCTAATCTCGTTGCCTGCCTTCCATCTTCTCCAATTTCATCCATAAGCGTATTGAATATCGGCGGGAGTCCAGTTGCTCTGGGATCAATTTCGGCCAATTCATTAGAAAATCTTTTTAGATAATCAATTTCCCAAACATTTTGTTTTGGGAAAATTGAGATAAGATAATTTCCCCCTGATTTTCCTACATACTGATTTTTGATTCCTTCCGGCAGATCTTCCATAATAATCGGCAATGGATTTGCCATTGCTATTACTTTCTGCTTGTAATTGATAGCAAACTCGTTTTGAAACTTGCTAAGGTGATCATCAGCATTCAATATCTTCTCATCAATATTATCAATTAATTGGTTCAGTAATCCACTCGAAGTATTGCTTATTATACTTGTAAGTTTGGTATTCAATGCCTTCAATGAATGGTCATCTTCGTCGGGCAACGTACCAACCAACAATGCGGTTTTTAAATATACTTTATCTTGTCCACCAATATAGGCAAGGTCTTGTATTTCAATTATATTTTCTTCCAATCGATATAGTTCATCAACTATAGTATTAAAATCTATCTGAGCATACACTTTTACTGGGGTACGTTCCATTGTCTGCCGTATTACTGAAACCAGACCTGACCTACTCATTTGTTCCGCCTCCGGTGGCAAATAATCAATAATAGACTGTACCATTCCGGCAGTATTCATATCTTTAGCAGCTTCTGTGATTTTTTGAGCTTCATCAAGCGTTTCGGCAGTAATCAAGGCAAAATCTGAACTTATATCAAACGCATCGATCATTTTATCTTGCAATTCAATTGACTCCAATCCTATCGGCTCCATGTTCAAATAATTGTAATCCATGGTTATTTTTGAACCATTATATCCAAATACGATCAGCAGTAGCAAAGTAATAACAATTCCGAGTTTCCACTTTTTAGAAAACCATTCGGCTGTAGTTCCTAAATTTTGATAAGATATATCTTTTGGCTTGGTCATTTTTTCCTTTTTGCCAAAACGGCTCTTAATCCTTTCTCGAATTACAAGTAGGTTCGGCAATACTAACATTGCGGCTAACATGGTCATTATAATTCCAACCCCAAGTGTTAGTCCAAACTCTTTCATTCCTTCCGTTCGTGCAACAAGTAGCGTCAAAAAAGCAGACGCGGTCGTTAATCCTCCCGTCATTATCCCCGGTCCTGATTTTCTAAATGTCGCCCTAAGCGATGCAAGAACGTCATCGCCCTTGTGGCGCATTTCTGTGTAGGTGGAAATAATATGTACAGAAAAGTCAATTCCCAACCCAATAAGTACAACGGACATCATGGAGGTCATAAGATTTAGTGAGCCAACCAAAGGCCAAGCAATTCCCAAGGCCCATAGCACACCTATTATTAATGTGGCAATCGCTAAGATAGGACTGACCACCATCCTAAAGGCTAACATAAATAAAATTAATATTCCCAATAATGCCAACATGGTGATCGTCATGGAATCATTTTGAACCGCTACCATTTCATCTCTGCCAAGCGGAATAACGCCTGTCAATCCTGCTCTAACTCCTACGTCAGCGCCAATTTCATGCACAATGATTTCTATTGAATCGGTACTTGCTACCACCGTTTCGATATCAAACATGGTAAAAGTTGGAAGTATCTGTAAAATCATCATGCGGTTATCCCAGCTTCTATAGTACTCATCACCATATAATATTGCTTCGGCTGCGTTTTCTCCGGCATTCTCAGTATCGCCATTTAAAACACCTTCAAATATTGCTATCCAATTTTGGATACTTCCTAAAAATCTTATGGCGCCCTGTTCCTGCTCTTGCCCAGTGATTTTATCTTCACTCTGGATATATTCTTTTTCCAAGCTATTATTTAGATTGATAAGGAATTCATCAAGATTGGGATTTTGGAAAAGCTCCATATTATTTTCCAGATCATTGGATTTCATTAACATTAGTCCATGATTTGCTAAAAATTCCTTAGGTGCTCTATAATCAACTCGTGATACCCATTCTGTCATGCCTTCAATCTTGGGAACTGCCAATTCCGCAAATTCTTCGAGCTTGTTCGGTTCACCCTCGGCAACTATCAACATCGAAGAGGAGCCATTATATTCATCTATAATCATGTTGAATTCATCTACCATTGGATTGTCTTTTGGCAACAGATTGGTAAAGGATGTAGTTAATTCCAATTGGGACGCCATCCCGCCCATTATAATAGTAACAACCAATAAAATTAAAGCGGTCCACCAAGGTTTTTTCGCAATAAATGTTGCGATGTTATTTAAAATCTTATCTCTCATGATAATCCTTTATTTAAGCATTAAAAATATCCGCGCAGACGGATTCTCCACCCCCGATCTTGCAGACCAAATTCTGTATCATTGTCACCAATAAATTGACTGTATGTAACAGAAAGTGAAACATCTTGGAACATATCCCACGTCAATTGCGGATTTATTGAGGCGCTCTTGTCATTTATATTAGCAAAAGCCAATATTCCAAATTGTAAAAAATCATTTATTGGATAATTCGCATAACCAAATAGATACTCCTGCATCAGACTGTGAATCTCACCATTCAGGTACTGCAAATAATCGTTCAATTCTAAATTTTGGTTGTTTTTTACACCGCCACCATTGTACAAATACTCCATTAATATATATAGGCCGTTTTTAAAGGTATAATCTGAGCCGATTATTATTTCGGCAAAATCATCTTGATTTATCATATTGTTCCATGCTCCTTCCGCTCGCAGACCAACGCCGAACAACTCACCTTCCACGGCTCCGCCAAATAATGTGCGTTCATTAATTAATTCAGTGATAGAAAATTTAGCAAAATCAAAATTTGTTCTACTCCAATTATATTGTGCGATTGTTCCGGTAATATCAAATCGGTTTATTCCTGTTTTCAATTGCATCATTTTTACTGAATTCTCCCAATCACTTTTTGGGGATAGTATAAAATCTGCTGCTGATCTGCCTTTAATTGGAATTTCCGCTCTAATTGCATTAACACCTGTTTGCTCATAGGTTGGGTCAAGCAGCTGTTTGCTATTGAAAATATCAAGCGGATTCCAGGCGTAGCCCGTACCAAGTGATATTTGCTGTTTACCGACCGTTAAATCAAAGTTTTTGAATCCGGCTTTTAAATAAACATTATCAAGATAAAAAGTGTCGGATATCGCAATTGGGAATTCTGCCTCGGTTCCAAAGGTTGGTTGCCAAATATTTTTAGGAAGAAAATCAAATATATTCCACGTAGTTTTTCCAAAGTATTTTTGTATGTTAATATTTGCGCCAATGGCAATTGCATCGTCAGGTCGAGCTTCAAAGTCCATTCTCAATTTATTGTAACCAAAATTATAGGTTTGGTCAGTGAACTGTAATTGGTCAAATTCGGTTTCGTAATAACCAAAAAAAGAGGACTGGGCATTTAGGGAATTGGGGATTGGGAGATTGGGGAAATAGGACATTGGGGAATTGGGGAAATAGGACATTGGGGAGTTGGGGTAAAGGGGAAATAAGAATGATAATAATGAGAGATTACTGATTATAGTTAAAAATGTTAAAGAACGCAATATTTTACTCATTTTTCTTACCTTTAATATATCTGATATAGCCATTAATAAGTTTGGTGGCTTCTTCTATATCTTCTTCAATGGTTTTAAATAATTCTGATGAAATATACTCTAAATCCAAACAAGATATTAGATGATCTTTTAATTCATATAAAGAACCTCTTGAAATGCGGTAAAATTGTATTGATTCTTGATAATTATATCTACCATAACCTTCAGCAATATTTGCTGTTGAGCTGATTGCTGCCCGTTTTATTTGATCAATTAAATTATATTTTTCATCCACAGGCAGCTTAGGCAATACTTCTTTGTATATTCTTAATTTTAAGCTGTGTGCTTTTTTCCAAGCATCCAAAGATGTAAAATCTTGTTTGTTTTCTTTAATCATTATTGTTTCACTACGAATATCCTAATTTCCGGTTTCCCTAATTACTAATATACTAATTACCTATTTTTTAAGCTCCCGTTCTGAGAAAAAGTCGTTCGGGGGCACCCACCCATAAGTTATGGAAAGTGACCGCATCGTTGTTTCCGTGCCCTCTGAATGATTTTTCATGGTCATGGTCATGGCTGTGGGAACTCCCTCTACTTTTTTTATATCATCCAATAAAAGTGATTTTTCCACAAAACCACCATCATCATAATAATCAATTTTCAACGGATAATAATCTGACTGACGGATAAAAACAATCATTTTGGGATACGATGGGTTTTGTTCGGGGATACCAATACTTTCCAATTTCCAACAATCTATACCATCCAACTTTTCGGAACCAAGATTTTTGCTAACGTATTCTTTATTCCATGAGCCGCCTGACCCAAGGTCTTCAAATGAAAAATCACTTCCCTGTACTTTTTGATTTTTTGAACTGGATGCTAATTTACGCACGCGTTTGGTGCGCGGGAAATAGGTCCAAATATCATCGGCATTATTTAACATCAAAAAGGCCTGACCTCGAGCTGCTGACGGTTTCAAGTATCGCATCAAAGTTTTTTCACCTTTGTTTGTTGTAAACATCTCAAATTCAAAGGTGCGTTGTTGACCGCTGCTGGTGGTAATCGTTTGCGTCATTACTCCCATGCTGTTTTCCTGCGTCATAATTTCCGTCATTTTATCAACGAGCTCTGTGCCGGTTGGTATCGCACTTTGGGCGAAATTGATCGCAGATATGCTGACTAAAAATATAAATATGTTTTTCATTTTTTTATCCCCTGCATAAATGATTTTGCAGCTTCGTTTAATCTCTTTTTAAATTGATTATCATCCTTGAATATTACACTTTGCCAGATTGCGCCATCTATAAATGCCAATAATAATGCTGCAACCCCTTCTTTATTCATATCTCTAAATTCTTTTGCTTTTATTCCTTCAGATAAAACTCTTAAAACGCTATTGTTAAAATCTATATACATACCTGCAAAAGCAGCTTCTTTATGACCGTGTAATTGACCACGACCGTGTTGTGCCCACAATTCTGCGATTATTAGCGCCGCATCTCCCATTTGTTCGTGCATGGTTATACTGTAATTAACTATTTCTTCAATTTTTTCTGTTGGTGATTTATTAGACTTTGTGAGCACCTCTATTTGGTCAATTGAATCATAAATAAACATTTTTTCGATCGCACAAAAAATCTCATCTTTGCTTTTAAAATATCCATATACTGTGCCTTTACCAATCCCGGCAACTTTTGCAATATCGTCAATTTTGCCTTTATCAAGTCCCATCTTAGCAAAAACTTCAATGGCAGCATTTATTATTTGTGTTTTTTTATCCATTCAATTGAGTCGGTAATAATATTAATAATGACTGACCGGTCGGTCGGAAGTTAAAATAGGAATTCAATTCTATCCAAATAGAAAAACGAACCCCTCAGATTGAATTCTGAGGGGAAGGATTAATAATTCTGGAGGTTGAGGGGTTCGATATAGTATTGCTTTATTAATGGTTGGGATTGTGGAAAGTTCCAATTATTTTGTTTAATAATCTGATTAATTCGAGGTTTTATTATCATTTATTATTTTATTTATTAACACCCATTTATAATTACTAAAAAGATAAAAACTATTATCCAAAATAAGCATCCAAGACAACCAATCAATTCATCAACAGCTTCTCCAACTTGTTTGAACATAATTAATACTCCAATTTAAATGAAACCAATTCGGTTACTTGATTTATCAAACTTATTGTGCTGTTCTAATTCACAATATTTAATTATATCCGATTGCATGAGTTTCTGATTTTGGGATCTTGAAGCTGCTACCGTTGCAGAATTACGTACTATCATATTAATCTGACCTCCTGTGAGCTCATATTTCTCAGAGAGAACATCGATATCTATATCTTCCGAGCCGGGAATACTATTAGGCAAGAATAATGTCCACAATTTCATTCGCTCAATCTTGCCTGGAACGGGAAATTCTACCTTAATATGAAATCTTCTACTGTATGCTATATCTATATTGTTGACATTATTTGTCGTGGCAATTACTATACCTCTTATCCTTTCCAAACCTTCGAGGAATATATTTTGCATAGCATTATGCATTGCTGAAACTGATGATTTTATATCAGTGACCCTTTTGGATAGAAATTGGTCGGCCTCATTTAGCAATAAAATAGGAGGATTATCGCTATCACTAACAATTTTATTATATGATCTAAATAGTCTGCTAACATTTTGTTCACTTTCGCCCACCCATTTCGATTGTATTTTACTCATATCAGTAACCAACAATTGTTTTCCCAAATGACTTCCAATTGAACCTGCTGCGAAAGTTTTTCCCGTACCAGATTTCCCATGAAATAATATAGCAAAACCGGGATCGTTTTCATTTTTGTTCATGCTGCTTTCTTTTGAAACTTTATCATACAATCCCCATTTTTGTAATGTCTTGTCCACATTATTTGAGAACAGATTAAATCCTGATAATATAGTTTTCTTTAGCTCTGTAGGCAGAATCAAATCCTCAATTGTTTGTGTTGGCTCCATTATTGTGAAAAGGTCCTCATTTGATATCATTTGTGCTAAACTATTTTCTTTAACAGAAGAATTTCTATTTAGAGCTTTGTCACATATATCTTGATTTAATTGAATATACTTTTGCTTTGAAAATTTGCCTTTTGATATCTCCACTAAGTTGTTTCTAATCAGTTTTGACTCTTCATTAAGGTAGTATCTATTATTGATCATACTAAGTTTATCTTTACTTATGATTTGTAAAACCTTATCGTCATAACTTGAAAAACCATCCAAATTACTTTTCAATAAACTCATAACTATTATTTTCTCATTATGGTCTAGATCATGTTCACACATTAGTTGAATCAAAGGAAATTTCTTTTTGGTGATAGCAAGCCTATTGTCAATTTGATTTTTTAATTCATATAGTTGTTGTTGATTTTCGATATATTGGTCATTAGTATTTTTATTAAGATTAATCAACTGTAATGAATTTGTTGATAATTTTTCCATGCATTCCACATATTCAAACCAATCAAATAGTAATTCCTCGTTTGTGCGGTAGGGAGTAATAGTTGAGGGGGTTAGTCTATCACCCTCATCAAACAAACATTTTATAAACGATTGATCAAAGACAACATCATTATCTATTAAGCCACTTTTTGGATATCGCAGAAGATTGTTAGGTTGTTTACCTATAATGTTTCTCATTCCAGTATTATTATATGTACGTAATACTTTTTTACTGATCAGGCTTACTATAACATCCAATTTGTGTAATTGTTTTTCAGGATTTGAGAAAAGACCGCCAATTAGTTTTACCGGATCTATCCTAGTTTTTCTATCAACAATAGCAAGATACCAAGCACTACTAATTATATATATCTCTGTTTTAGCCAGTTTGTATGAACTTAAAGTTTGATCATTTTGGATAGCATCGGAAATGTTAATTAGTTCTTTTGTTTTTCATGTTTTGTGACTTTTTGGCTTATTATTAAGTGCTTCTCCAATGGTTAGAAAATGAGCTTTTAAATCCTTTGAAATTGACTTTTTGTTCATGTATTTATTCCCGTTTTATTATATTAGTGATAGCTTTTTTATAACTGCTTTTTGGGGAATTATTTTTGGCACAAAACACCCTATTATTGCATACAAAAAAACGTTCCCTACTATAATAACACGGCGAAACGCGAAAACTTCAACAGATTTGACAACTTTTTTTTTGAGATAGTCGAGAAATAATTTTAGAGATTTTTGAATTTTTTTATAATTAGCAAAAAAATGTTTCACCGTCTTTTAGTACTTTAACGGGATTTTTGAAGGGTTTGGGTAATCATTTGCATTGAAAGTATGGATCGGAATTATGTATTTGGGATTGGTTGCATCAATCATTCTTTGCAGGGCTTTTTTATCGGCATGTCCGCTAGTATGAATATGTCTTTTTGTCATGCCCCTACATATAAGATATTCAATAAAGTCTTTAGTTGATTTATCATCTTGATATCCTTTCCACATGGAATAGATAAAGATTCCATTTTCTAAATTATTAATATACTCCAGATCTTTTTTCATGCTGGGGCGAACGATCATCGCAATGTTATTATACTGATCGTCAATCTGTTCTTTTGTGATTTTATAGTCACTGAATTGATACAAAAGATTTTTATTACCATAACGACCAATCCTTTGGGAAAGCCGGTATGGAAAGAATACCTTTAAAAAGGGATATTTTTTTGAAGGGTAGGGGATAGCATTAAACTTTGACATTTCCTTTAAAACAATTGCTATATAAAAATCAACTGCTAGAGTTTTATTGGTATCCTTGCAAGCTTTATAAATAGAAACTAGTCTATCAATGTTCTGTCCAGAAGTGTAAATCAGATTTATACCATTATTCTTTTTGAATGTATCCACAAAATCATTTTTAATATCAGTTTCTGTTGGAAAACTTTCATCAACTCGCCCAATAGTGGTTCCTTCAAGCAATAAATAATCTATGTTCTTATCTATATTATTTTTGAAATACTCAAAAACTCCTGGTTTTCTACCGTGCAATCGGAAGTCTCCGCTGTATAAAATAGATTTACCATCAGCTTTAATTAGAAATGCATAAGCATCAAAAGCAGAATGATCCATCAAGAATGGTGTTATTTCAATATCGCCAATCCTAAACGATTTACCCGATTCAAAAAACTGGTAGTTTGATATTTCCCAATCTTGATTTGTGAATTTGTTAGTGACTTCAATTAGTTTTTTGGATGGTGCACCAAGATAAAATTTACATTTTTTGTTGACATACTTGAAGAATCCATAATGATCTAAATGGGCATGTGACAATAGCAAATATAAATCACTTGAACCATCATATAGTCCCTCAATTTCAGGAAGGACTCCTTTATCAATTAGTGTCTCAATTGATAATTTTTTATTACTTCTAGAATCAAACTTCGTACCGTCTGGATTAACTAGAGGCATTCCAAAATCAACAACTATTCTAGTCGAATCGGTCCAGATTTCAACACAGGAACCGCCTATTTCCTTGGCCCCTCTGTGTATTGTTAGATTCAATCTTATAAAGAGGTTTGGATATCAGTCAATTTTTTACCATTATATTTAAAATATATATAATGGCATTCAATTTTATCATCTTCGATTAGATAAGTCTGCTTTGCAAACGATTTATCTACATCATCATCCGGCATAGCGCAAACAGCACGAATTGTCAGATTTTTTGGGGTTGAGCCCTTAAAACCAAATATTTTATACCAATCTTTACCGCAATTTGAGTGTAAAAGTTCACGGATAAACACAGAGTATTGAATACCCTGCTTTAGCGCATCTTTGGGTGGCTCTTTAGAATTGTTCTCGTCTTTAACTTCAATGACGGTCAAACGTGTACTGCGTCCCCCAGTCCCAGTTCTAGCAAATATATCAATGCCACCACCACTCTTGGAATGTTCTAATTTTTCATGATTGCTTGCTCTTAAAGCTGTTGGCATCCCAAATCTAATATCACTATCACAAATTCCTATTGGTTTAATATAGGGTATTGGTTTGTGTTTTCTGTCTCTCTTTTCAAATTCTGACAATAGTAAACTTTCAACATTATGTTCTTCATTCTTTTTGTTTTTTTCATCGTTCTTGCGTGGATCATTTCTTTTTTTGAAAAACTTTCGGAATTTTCTTGCATCAGATGATCGCCAATCAATATTATTTAATTTAATGTCACATTCAAAATCACGGTAGTTGTTTTTTTCCTTACCCTTTGTAGAAATTGTAATACTTTTTTTGTTTGCGGTTAATGTTGCTACACTTTGCCCAAGATACCTAATATCTAATACGAGTTTCGATTTTGCGTTTTGTGCTCGTGATGTTGTAATATAGAAATATAGTGGTTTAAATTGATTAAACTTCCTTCTATTTGATTTAATAACATCTTTATTTGCAAGCAATTTTTCCGCATATCCGCTAAATCTTTCCTTCCATTCAGTATTTTCGAAAAGTATTTCTTGTGCTTCTTTGATAATTGTATCAATATTCATCATGCTTGTCTAATCCTAGTCTAATTATTAATGAAATTTAACTGTATTAATGCAAAACCGCCCCGAAAAGCCTCGGTTTTATTTTTCTGTAAAGGTGCAAGCATCCTTACACTATCCCTACATTATTCTGTAAGTTACTGATATACAGTATATTTCGATGCGCTATATGCCTTAGTTATTCTACTCAATTAATAATCCAAATTTTAACTAATCTATTCCCTGTATTCTTTCAATCAACTTTTTATCATCCGGTAATAAGCCGGCAGGAATTAAGCGCGGTACTAAATCACGCAGGTCAGGCGCTTTTGTAAATACTTCAGCAAATATTGGCAACGACTCCTCAACCCTTCCTACACTAGCTAAGCTAACCGCCGTCCAAAATGGTAACTCAGGATTTTCCGGATAATACTCAGCAGCTAAATTGTATTCATTTAATGCTTTATCAATTTCTCCGGTTTCGATGTACAAGTCACCCGCATTGGCATGCTTATAGGCTCGGCTTACTCGAACTAGTCTTTTCATTTCCTTGATCGGTTCGGCATGGTCTTCAATACGTAGATCGAATATTTTGTCTTTCCAATCAATTCCGGTCGGTTCTCCAGTGACAACCACAATAGCAGCCGATTGTTTTCCACGAATGTCACCGCCTTCCTTTTCGGCGGCTTCTAAAGCGGCCATTAGCTTATCGACCAATTCACCTTTCGTTGTTTCGTATGCTCGCACCATAGCTGTTGGTACCTTCGATGATGCCATCAGATTAGCCTGTACAGTATAACCGTTGCCAACAATATGTCCGGCGTACTGGATACAATTCTTGCCGGTGTAGGCGTCGGCATTGCCGTAGATATCTACCATTCCTACTTGTCGTACTGCTCGATTATCATCATCTTCGACCAGGAATTTTAATGCATCTTCAGCAGAATATCCTTTTTCCATTAACTTTAATCCATTTGGTCCATATTCAACTTTTATGAAAGACTGCGTCGCAACAGCGCCCACTCCTGCTTTCACCCACGGCACAAGAGTACCAACCGAGAACCAATGACTCTGAACAGCAACTCCAAGTTGTCCTGTTTCTTTATCAAATGCGACAATTGAATAGGTTGAGACCGGCATGGATTGATGTTCCTGCGCTATAAGATGAATTTGAAATGATACTAAAATAGTTGCTATTAAAAACTTTTTCATGGTTCCTCTATTTATTTAATTGTGTTCTTCCCCTTTGGTTAATATTCGGTTTAATTTACGGAATAATTTATTCTTAAAAATAAGGCGTAATCAATGATTTCCAAACAATTTCGCTATATCAGGTTCTTAGTAATTGTATTTTCAATTTTATTATTATCCTGCTCGGCAACTTTTTTATCAAATACGGATAAGAATTCCGAGCCAAATAATTATCTGATTTTGATCTCTTTTGACGGTTTCCGATGGGATTATATGGACAAGACAGACACACCAAATTTAGATCGTTTAGCACAAAACGGCGTTAAAGCCGATGCACTAATTCCGTCCTTTCCGTCCAAGACCTTCCCTAATCATTATACGATTGTCACCGGACTTTACCCAGAAAATCATGGTATTGTCTCCAATACACTGTATGACCCTGAATTTGATGCTACTTTTAGCCTCGGCAATCGAGAGGAAGTACAAAACGGTAGGTGGTGGGGCGGTGAACCGATTTGGATTACTGCGGAAAAGCAAGGATTAAAGACTTTATGCAATTTTTGGCCCGGCTCCGAAGCCGATATAAATGGCGTACGACCAACCTATTGGACTGAATATGACGGCAATGTTCAAAATGAAGACCGTGTAGAGATAGTTCTTCAATATTTGGATAAACCGACTGAAGTCCGTCCATCATTTTATACAATATATTTTAGTGACCCTGATGATTATGGTCATCTTGGCGGTCCTGATTCAACTTCAATTAATATTGCCATACAAGAATGTGATGCTCGAATCGGACAATTAATTCAGGGATTGGAAGCACGTAATCTATTTGATAAAGTAAATATTATAGTTGTTTCAGACCATGGAATGGCGCAATTAAGTCAAGACAGAGTGCTATTTCTTGACGACTATTTAGACCCATCCAATTTAAATACCCTAAATTGGTATCCAGTTTTGGACATTTGGTGCAAAGAATCAGAAGTTGATTCAATATTTAATTTAATCAACGGAAAACATCCCAATTTAGCTGTTTACAAGAAACAGGATGTGCCTGAAAGCTTACACTATTCAAACAACCGAAGAATTGCTCCAATTATAGGAGTATTAGATAACGGCTGGAGCCTAACGAGCCACGATTATCACAAATCTCATCAATCACATTATAGTGGTGGAACGCATGGCTATGACCCTACAAATTCTGAAATGCATGCTTTTTTCTTGGCGCATGGACCGGCTTTCAAAAATGGTAAGACCATCACCGCATTTGAAAACATTCAAATATATAATATCATGGCAAGGGTTTTGGAATTAGATCCGGCTGAGAATGGTGGAGATATTTCTATCGTTTCCGGCATTTTCAAATAATTTTCAATATAAATATCTCCTTGTCAGAAATTATTTTCCTAATTAACTTACCGACCGGTAAGTAACTACAGTATGACAAAAACAGAATCAGTTAAAGCGACCATTTTAAAAGAAGCTGCATCATTATTCTCTGAGCAGGGGTATGAACGCACTTCAATGCGGGAGATCGCAATAAGATCTGGCGTATCAAAACCGGCTATATATTATCATTTTGCCAATAAACAATTTTTATTTGAAGAATTAGTAAACACTTCATTCGAAATATCTAAAAAGCGTATTTGTGCGATAGCGCAATCTGAAGACGATCCGATTAAACAATTAAAAGATTTGGCCAAAGGATTCTTTGAGTCAACGCAAAATAATCCGGAGATGTCGCGCTTTATGCATGACTTGACGGTTGGGAATATTAGAAAAAATATTGATTTGGATCATAAAAAAGTGTTCAGCGAACATCAAGAATGGTTCAATCAAATATTAATTAAAGGGAAAGAGCGGGGTTTATTCAGAAAAGATTTAGATAATTTTTCCTTTATTATGGTATTTATCGGAACGATCAATATGTTTACTATTAGTTTTTTAAAGGGTGGAATTAAAGATCTAGACAATCAAGTTGCTGAGCACGTCGTGGAATTATTATTAAACGGAATTAAAAAATAAGTTTTGGGAGCATTAAAAATGAAATTGAAACTTCTTATATATATGGTATTCATTTCTATAGTTATGAATGTCTATCTTTTTGGACAAACTTTAGAAATCGATCTACAGAAAGCGCAAGACATCGCTTTAAAAAACAATGTACAATATAAACTTGCTGAAGAAGCATTATTAAAAGCCAGGGCGCAGGTAACTGAGGCACGTGGTGGCATGTTCCCATCGCTTAGCGCATTTTCTCAATATCAAAGAGGGTGGGAACTACCTACAGTCGTATTTGATGATCCCTTCAGCGGTCAAAAAATCACTTTCAAAATGGGTACGGAACATTCATTGGTTTACGGGTTGAGTTTTCAACAGCCCATATTTGTTGGCGGGGCTATTTGGAACAGCTACAAAATGGCCAAACATGGTTATGCCATAACAGAATCCTCTCTTGTGTCAGCAAGGCAAAATGTCCTTTTACAGTCAACCACAGCTTATTATGGCTTATTGTTTTCCAAATCTGTTGTCAAAGTAATGGAACAGGCGTATGAAACATCACAAGAAAATCTTGATCAAGTGTATAAAATTCGCGCTGTCGGACAAGCTTCAGATTTCGATGTGTTACGTGCAGAGGTCCAATTAGCCAATTTAAAACCGGCATTGACTTCGTCTAAAAACAGGGCTGTTTTAGCTGAGTCACAATTGCTCATGGTTTTAGGCTTAGATAATAATCCTCAAATCATTACACTCGACAGTTTAACTTACATCCCACATGATTTTGGAGGACAAACATTAGAAGAATTAAATGCACGCGCCTTACAAAATCGACCCGACATAAAAATCATGGATGAGCAAAAACGCATTATGCAAAGACAGGTATCCTTAGCTCGCTCAGGGTTGTTGCCGAGCATAGTATTTAATACAAATTATCAATTTCAGGGACAGCGCGATGATTTTGAATTTACCGACTCTGATTTTTACAAGGCCTTTAATTCGTCAATAAGTTTGAGCGTGCCATTATTTACAGGATTCCAAAAAACCGGAAAAATTCAACAAGCTAAAGCCGGTGTAAGAGAAGCAGACTATCAAATTGACGCTTTATATCAAGCTGTAAGCTTAGAAATAGAAACTGCCTTTCTTGCAATAAATGAAAAAGAGCAGTCGGTTGCTACGCAATCAAAAATTATTGACCAAGCAAATGAAGCAATGCGCTTAGCTCGGTTGCGGTATGCTGAGGGACTAAGCACACAATTGGATGTAATGAATGCCGAAGGTGCCCTCAACCAAGCTCGAATGAATTATCAACAATCATTGTTTGATTATAACATTGCTATTGCTCAATTAAAAAAAGCATTAAATGAATTATAGGAGATAAAAATGAACACCCTTTTAAAAATATTTTCAATTATTTTAGTGTCAGTTTTAATTATTGGCTGTGGTGGTAAAAAAGAAGCTGACGCAGAAAAAGCTGTGGCGACTTCCGTTGCTACAGAAGTAGTGAAAAATCAAAATATTCAAGGCGTCTTAGGATTTTTTGGTAATATCAAAGGAAATCAAAACGTTAAGGTTTTCTCAACAGTGCCAAATCGAGTCACTAATATCTATGTTGATATTGGAGATAGGGTTGGAAAAGGACAATTATTGGCCACGATTAACGCCGATAAAATCTCAGATGCCGTTACCCAAGCCGAGGCCGGTTTAGAAGCAACTATTTCACAATACAATACTACAGAGGCAGAATTTCAACGCGTACAAAAATTGTACGATGAGAATGTAGTAAGTCAATCACATTATGATGCGGTAAAAACCCAGCGTGATGCGTCAAAAGCGGCTGTGAAGCAAATGGAAGCAGCGTTTTCGGCTGCTCGCAGTCAATATCAAGATACGCGAATAACTTCGCCAATTTCAGGGGTTATCTCCATGAAAAATTTCGAGCTCGGCGATATGACCGCTCCTCAAATACCTTTTTTCGAGGTGGTTGACATGAATCCGGTCAAGGTTTCGATAAATGTTATCGAGAAATACTTAGGAATGATAAAGCCCGGACTTCTTGCCAATATTACTGTCAATAGCTATCCGAATGAAAAATTTGTCGGTAAAGTAAGCCTCGTCAATCCTACCTTAGATGCAATGACGCGTACTGCAAGCGCTGAAATAATAATCAATAACAATAATCTTAAATTAAAACCGGGTATGTTCGCAAATGTCGATGTTATTACCGAAGAGAGTAAAAATATTCCTGTTATCCCCGACTACGCCTTAATTAAAAAAACAGTCCTGGATTATTCTGGTGGAAAGATCAGCACCGGTAAAGTAAATATAGAAAACTTTGTATTTGTCGTGCAGGATAGCATCGCCGTTAAGCGGCAAGTAACAATTGGGATTGAACAAAATAATCTGGTGGAAATCATGTCTGGATTGGTTGAAGGAGATATAGTAGTCACGCAAGGTCAACATGTTTTACTTGATTCATCTCTCGTCAAAATAGTTAATTAAAAGCACTTTAAGGATATTTTATGATTTTATCTAAACTCGCAATTAAAAGAGGAATAACCTTTACCATGGTTTATCTAATGGCTATTGGTTTTGGTTTATTTGGATTATCCGGATTAAAACTGGACCTTTATCCAAACATCACATTCCCAGTTATTGCTGTCATGTCACAATATGAGGGTGTTGGTCCGGAAGATATTGAACAAGTATTAACGCGCCCCCTTGAACAGTCGGTCACTGCAGTGGAAAATGTTAAAAAGATAACCTCTCGGTCGGGTGCCGGAACCTCTGTTATCATAATGGAATTTGAATGGGGTTCGGATATGGAAAAGGCGGAGAACGATGTTCGTACGAATATTGACTTTGTACGAGACTTTCTGCCTTCGGATGCAACAGATCCAATTACCTTCGCGTTTAATCCAGCCATGCAACCGATTGTTTATCTCGCAGCAAGCTCAGATCAGCTTGGAATGGCGGAATTAAGAAGACTAATTGAAGAACAGGTCTCGCCGCTTCTTGAGCGACTTCCCGGGGTTGCAAGCACAGACATCCAGGGCGGACTCGAACGACAGATTCGCGTACTTGTCGATCCGCACGCTTTGGCAGCGCAAGGATTCTCTATTCAGCAGATTGTACAAATATTAAGAATGGAAAATTTACAGATCCCAGGTGGAATTATTGATGAAACCATCAAAGAATTTTCAGTAAAAACCTATGGTCAATATGCAAGTGTGGAGCAAATTGAAAATACAGTTATTGGTCAAAAAAATGGCGTTCCAATCTACTTGAAAAATGTGGCCCGTGTTGTTGACGGTTATAAAGAACAAAGAATGGTTCTGAGAAACAATGGAAAATCGGCCTTAATGCTGTATGTGATGAAACAAACCGATGCCAATACCGTCAATGTCGCTCGTATAGTTCAGCAGGAACTCCCCAAAATCGCAGAAAAAGTAGGGAATGGCGTAAGGTTTGAAACAGTCATCGATTTTGCTGATTTTATTAATAAATCCATTAATAATCTTAGCACAACTGCTATCCAGGCATCATTTTTGGCATTTTTAGTGCTATTGTTTTTCTTAAGAAATATTCGCAGTTCTATAATTGTAGCGATTTCTATTCCCGTTTCGATCATTGTAACGTTTTTTGTAATGAGTCGCGCAGGAATTACTCTGAATATTATTTCTATGGCGGGCTTAGCGCTCGCTGTGGGCATGTTAGTTGACAATGCTATTGTAGTAATTGAAAATATATTCCGCTTCAAGGAGAAAGGGGTTCCAATTCGGCAAGCTGCTGATGACGGTACTTCACAAGTTTCGAACGCAATCATTGCTTCCACGCTGACGACTTTGGCTGTATTTGTGCCAATTCTTTTTGTTCCCGGCATTGCAGGAATCATGTTTAATGATATGGCGATTACGATTGTTTTTTCACTCTCAGTTTCGTTATTAGTTGCATTAACATTGATTCCTTTATTGACATCTCGCTGGTTGCGTACGGGTGATACAAAAATTAAAAATAACTACTTGCGAAAAATTTCTGATTCAATTGGTGGCTTTTTAAATACCGTTGAAAACCAATATTTAAAAAGTCTTGATTTTTTCATGAAAAGAAGAAAAACAATGATGCTTGCCGTTACTGCATTATTTATTCTCACTATCATAATATCGCCTAAAGTGGGCGGTGATTTTCTTGGAAATTCAGATCAATCCTTTATCAGTATAAATGTAGAACGGGAGAGCGGTGCCGGTTTAACTTCAACAAATGAAACATTTCTTGCGGTCGAGGAACTAATCAGTAAAAACGTACCGGAAGCATCCAATGTTTACTTAGCATTCGGAACCGGTGATGTTTTTAATGCAATTTTCGGAAACGCCGGATCTAACAAAGGACAACTAATGATATCTTTGCCTGATATCAAAGATCGCAAGCGTGGACAATTTGAGATTCAAGACAGCTTAAGAAAGTATTTTGGGAGCATTCCGGGAGCCAAAATCAGTTATCAGGACAACAGTGGTATGCCCGGCATGGGCGGAGGCGGTGATATATCAATTAAAATATTTGGCTACGACCGGATTGTTGCAACAGCAGTCGGTAATCAAATTGCAGATGTGATGGAACAGGTGGAAGGCGTTGTAGATATTAACAAATCCTACGCCAAGCCAAGTCCTGAGTATCAAGTATTTCTAAATCGTGACAGAATATCGGCCATGGGTCTGAGCGTAACGCAGGTTGCTATGGCAATTGAATCAAGCATTAAGGGTACTGTGGCCACAGTTTATCGCGAAGGTGGAAAAGAAATTGATGTATTGGTTCAATTAGATGAAGATTATCGCAAATCACTAACCGACTTGGAAAATATTTTTATTACTTCACCGTTGGGTGCACAGATTCCATTAAGCAATTTTGCGGATATAGTCCCGGGAGAAAGTGCAACAACTATCGTACGAGAAGACCAAGAACGGATGGTGTCGGTATCATGCATGGTTTCTGGTTCTGATTTGCGAACAACAAGACAAGCCGTCGTAAAAAAGATTGAAGATCTTACATTACCACAAGAATTTCGGTGGGAAATAGGTGGGGCTGCTGAAGATCAAATGGAATCTTTCGGATATCTTGGGATAGCTTTGTTAGCTGCAATACTTCTTGTTTATATGGTTATGGCATCCCTATTTGAATCACTGCTAAATCCATTTATCATTCTTTTCACAATTCCAACAAGAAGCATACCTCCAATTAGCGCCGTAATAGTCATTGTTGTCCCCGTTAGGAACAATCCCCAAATCACACCGATAAATGCTAATGGAATTGTTTTAATTGATTATATGAATCAGCTGCGCGAAAAGCATGACTATGAATTGTGGAAAGCTGTGATGGTTGGAGGCAAGCGTAGATTACGCCCGATCCTTTTGACCGCATTAACGACTATTTTCTCAATGATGCCGCTTGCTTTAGAACTCGGGTCGGGAGCAGAGATTTGGTCACCAATGGCGCGGGCAGTTATTGGTGGATTAACCGCCTCTACATTTTTCACTTTAATAATAATTCCGGTTTTATACTTCACAATTGAAAGAATGCTATTGAGGAGAAAAAATGAAAAAAGGATTAATTAAAGAAGTTCAAGTTCGTCGTCCAGAAAAAGTTGATATATTGACGATCGATAGCTAAAATAGCTTTACATTAATAAAAAAAGCATGCGCAGTTGATTAATTATTTCGCATGCTTTTTTTATTTTAACTGTCTAAATACTCTCTATTTTTAAATTGGCGACTATTGGCCAATTCTTCAAGCCTATGTACGCGCTCTTCCATTGGTGGATGAGTCGCAAACATTTTTTGTACACCACCCAATAATGGATTTGTAATAAACATGTGGGAGTGTGCAGTATTAGCGCCCTGCATTGGTTTGCGCTGAACTCCTTGATGCAATTTTTTTAATGCACTTGCTAATGCTAACGGCTTACCAGACATTTCGGAACCACCTGCATCAGCGGCATATTCTCTCGTTCGCGATATCAACATTCTGATTGCCATCGCGGCCAGAGGCGCTCCAACTAATATTAGAATCGATAATAGTGGATTTGAACGGTTACCGGACGAATTTCGTGATCCGCCATACATGCCCATGCGAGATATCATTGTGATTGCACCGGCAAATGTTGCGGCAATCGTACTGGTTAAAATATCTCTGTTTTTCACATGGGTCAATTCATGTGCCATGACTCCTTCCAGTTCGTCATCGTTGAGTATTTGCAAAATTCCGTCGGTGGCACAAACTGCAGCATGGCTAGGATTTCTACCGGTAGCAAAGGCGTTCGGGCTGTTGGTTGGCACTACATAAACCTTTGGCATGGGCATTTTAGTTTTTTCAACTAATTTTTCAACTATCTTATATAATCTTGAATTGCTTTCCGGTCCAACTTCGCTAGCGCGATATTGCTTAAGTACCATTTTATCGGAAAACCAATATGCCCCAAGATTCATAACTGCTGCCATAACAAATGCTATTACCACTCCTTGCTGACCGCCAATTTGACCACCAATCCAAACGAAAAACACCGTTAATAAGGTCATTAGGAAAAATGTGCGGAAATTGTTCTGCATGAGATTTATTCAGTGTTTTGATTAACGACGTTTTTTGAGTAATCCACCAAGTAATCCACCCAATAAACCACTGCCACCTTTTGATGATCCGGCGCCCTTCATTAAAAATCCAGCTACGTCATCTAAAATACTTCCGTCTCCATCCTGATCTAACAAGGCTGCAATTCCCGAAGAACCAGCGCCGTCAGCATCGCGCTTTTTGGTAAGCGCGCCTAATAATATAGGAGCTAACATCGGAATTAATTGTTTAGCCTGATCACCTTTTAGGTTAAATTGTTTTGTCAAAAGACTTACCGCCTGTAAGCCGGAATCACCAAGCAAACCGCCGAGTGCGGGATCAGGATTCTTTTCCTTCACACCTTTGGAGAAAATACCTGCGATATCTTCTAATGCGCTTGCACTGCCATATTTGTTTAATATATGATCGATTCTATCAGCTCCGCCAAATTCATCTTTTTGCTTTTTTAGGCCACCAAGTATTAGCGGTGCAATTTGTGGTATTAATTTTTGTGCGGTATTTTGATCTATCTTCATTTTTGAAGACAATTCTTTTGTAACTGTCGGTCCAAGAGTTTTCATAAACTCATCAATAAAATTTGCCATAATTTTCCTCTTCTATTTTAAAATTATTATAGAATTTTGCGGTAATACTTTATATGTTACAATATCACCGCAAAAATCAATTTATTAGTTGAATTACTAAATTTTATAATTTAGGAATTCTTATTTGCTGTCCCGGATAAATTTTATCGGGGTGTTTTATTACTTCGCGGTTTGCTTCAAATAAAACAGGGTATTTCATTGCGTCACCATAATATTGTTTGGCAATTTTTGATAGCGAGTCACCTGATTTAATTGTATAAAACTCCGAAGCTGTAGGTGCAGTGAATTTGTCGCTATTAACTTGTCCGACGCCCTTAATATTTCCGGCTAACAAAATTGCTTTTTCTTTTGTTGCCTCATCCACACATGAACCGGACAATGTAATCATACCATTGTCATGCCTAACAGCTAAATCAGTAATTTTATCTCCAAGTTCTTTCTTTAGCAAAGTTTCAACTTCTTTACCTTCGTCTTTACCGCCTTTAAAAAGATCGGTGCCAACATTTTTCATGAAATCAAAAAATCCCATAGTATTAATCTCCTATAATATGCTTGTAATTATCGAATTGCTCTAAAAAGAGCACCCTAAATATGCCTAAGAAATCATATAATTTGAAATACTAATTTAAGTATTATTATTTGTAATTATATGTTTTTAGAGGATTTCCGAGTCTTGTTTATATATAATTTACTATAATAAAAAAACCCCGCAACGCAGGGCTTTTTTATTATTTATTTGAATTTTAACTAACGACTAAAACCAATACCTATTGCAAAATCAAGTGCTGTTTTGTCATAAGTTTCGTTACCAATTGTCATTCCACGATAATTTACTCCACTATTGCTTAAATCATCATAAAAGGTGTTTGATACACCAAATGAGACATACAGATGAGGATTAAGATAATATCTACCACCTGCGCCAATAGTGCTTGTAGTAAATGTGTGGCTCAAATCAGTGTGATATGGTTTTAATGCACCACTGTTTATTGTTCTTAAGAACCCGGCGCTTAATTGCAGGGCATCACTCAAGCAGAAATCAAAACCTGCTCCCATTTCCATACCGTCGGTTAAATATTCTTCTTTACCACTCCAATCTACACCCTTGTTGAAATAATAATTCATATCAGCAACAAGACGCAAACTCGGGAGAGCCTTAAAAGCAACACCAACACCTAACATAGCCGGCATATCAGCGCCTGTTTCGGCACCATCAGCGAAAAGGCCTGAACCATCAACTGTTGTTTCATTTGTCAAGGTCATTGCGGCTTTTCCTTCGTAGCGTAGCCCAATGTCTAAACCTTCCATAGGTGTAAGGTACAAACCAAATATTGGGGCAAATCCTGAACCGGTTTGCTTGGCATCTACTTCAATATCGCCTGTTGCTGCAGCATTGGCTGACATCGCGCCAGCGTTTGCTGTCAGTTCAGCGGAATATCCTGTTAAATAAGCGGCTGTGCCAGCTAAAAATGCTTGCGTACCAGCTGGAGTGCTAGTATTGGCATCAAAGGTTCCACCAAGTGCTAAAACACCAGCTTTTATTGCATCAACTTGGGCTTGTGTCATCATTTGTGCACCTACTAACTGAGCAAATGTAAAGGCACCAGCGCCACCATCAATCAATGGTTGTAATCCTGCGGCTGCTGCTGAAGCTGCTTGTGCTCCGCCCAAAGCTTGTGCGGCACCGGCTGTTAAGGCACCAGCCATGGTAGTGAAAAATGCCGGTGCAGAGACCATGCTTCCATCGGCAAGTCCTGGTACTGTTGGGTTGATCATAATATCTTTAAGATGTCCTTTGTAGGTGTTGGTTGCAGCAAAATAGCGTGCGCCACCGGCAACTGAAATCATATCATTAACTTTATAGGATACAACAGCCTGTCCGCCTAAGTATAATGAGGAACCATCAAAAGCGACATCCAAGTCATATTTACTGGTTGGGATTCCGGCGGCAGTTAATCCGGCGGTCAATAATGATGCGGGAACTTCAAACGATGGTAAGCCGTCATCGAATACAGCGCTTCCACCGCCACCAATCGGAACTAGTCCAGCGCCAAAAGCTAGATTGCCGGTTTTATATGCAACATAAAAATTTGGGAAAACCGGAGCGAATGTTGTTCCTTCAAAAGTATCGCTATTCAGTGTTGGCACATCACTAATTATGGTTCGTCCTTGAAATATTGTTTGACTGCTTAAATAGAAACTCAGACCATCATTTAAGCTCGTTAGTCCAGCCGGATTGAAATATACAGCATCAACGTCAGTGGACGCATTGCGGTTCATCATACGGATAAAATCCGCACTCTGATTTGTATTGGTTACTATACCACCGGCCATTGCAAAGCCGACCAGTAACAAACCAACTACAAAAATGTTACCTATTTTTCTCATTTTCTATTTCCTCTTTTGTTAATAATAAATGCTTTAACCTTTAATGTTGTCTATGCTAGAAACATAAAAGACTAATAAATCTAATTAATTGGTTTATTAATAGCAAAGATAAAATCTTTAGGAAGTTTTATAATTATTACAGAATGTTAAGTTGCTGAATTGGTTTTCCTGTAGTAATCTTTAATACATTATTTAAATGAATATTGTGATTTTCAAAGTGCCATTAGTCCACAAGCCCACGGAAAATCAATCCCGATGAAACCTCCTACGCAAAAGATTTCTATTATTGTTGGCGCCCAATGGGGCGATGAAGGCAAAGGGAAAATTACCGATTTCTTTGCCGGCGAAGTGGATTATGTAGTTCGTTTTCAAGGCGGCAATAACGCCGGTCATACAGTAATTGTTAATGATGAGGTCTTTAAATTACACCTTATCCCTTCAGGTGTCCTTTATCCAAAACCTATAAGTGTAATCGGCAATGGTGTTGTTATTGATCCAAAGGTTTTACTGACTGAAATTTCAGGCCTTCAAAAACGTGGTGTTGATCCAAATTTATTGGTTAGTGACCGTGCTCATGTAATCATGCCCTACCATATTGATATGGATGTTGCCATCACCGAACATCAAGGCCAACTTGCAGCCGGGAGCACAAAACGTGGTATAGCACCGGTGTATGCCGATAAAATGTATCGGCATGGTATACGAATGATTGACCTGCTAGAACCGGATATCTTTCGTGAAAAATTAGAAAAATCTTATTCATTTAATAAAAATTTAGCAGAAAAAGCGCTCGGGGGAAAAATTAGTTTATCGTTGGAATCAATCTATACTGAATATTTGGCTTATGGCAGACGGCTAAAAAGGTATATCGCTGATATTTCGAAAATATTGTACGACGCGAAAATGGCAGGCAAATCAATTTTGTTTGAAGGCGCTCAGGGCATTAGTCTGGATGTAGATCATGGAATATATCCGCATACAACAAGTAGTAACACCGCTGCCGGAAGTTTTGCAGCAGGTTGCGGTGTCAGCTTTACCAAAATTGATAAAATTATTGGCGCTGCTAAAGCCTATGTTACACGTGTAGGAATTAGTCCATTTCCCTCCGAGATTGAAGGAAACTATGCAAAAACGTTAAGAGACAAAGGCAATGAATATGGTACAACGACCGGACGTCCCCGCCGTGTTGGGTGGCTCGATCTGGTACAATTAAGACAAGCTGTGCGTGTTCATGGTTTAACAGATATTGCTTTAATTAAGTTGGATGTTTTAAACGACTTTAAAGAATTACCGATTTGCGTAGCATACGAAGTAAACGGTAAAAAGATTACAGAGATGCCTGCAAGTTTAAGTGATTATCGCAATGCCAAACCAATTTATAAAACACTTCCGGGTTGGAGTAGTTTTACTGTCGGTGAAAACAGTAATTTCTCATCCCTCCCTAAAAATATAATAAAATATATTAATTTTATCGAACACGAAGTATCTTGTCCAATTACAATCGTTTCGGTTGGTCCCCAACGTCATCAAACCGTATTAAAATAGAATGGCGTTCACAAAGGAAATCGTCGATTTCTCAAACCTAACCAAGGATGAGATTCGCGACCGCCTTAATAAATTAAACATTCCGCTCACCGCAGACGAAACGCTTAAAATCCAAAATGAAATGCTTGGGCGGGCTCCCTCTCTCGCTGAGTTGGTTTTATTTTCAATAGAAGGCTCGGAACACTGCTCTTATAAAAGTAGTCGGAATCATTTAAAACAATTCATTACCGATGGTCCCGATGTAGTTTTAGGTGCCAAAGAAGATGCCGGCGTTGTTGCCATCGCAAGCGATAATGAAGGTCATCGCTATTGCGTAGTGATCAGCCATGAATCACATAATCACCCATCACAAATTGTACCATACGAAGGAGCAGCAACAGGCATTGGCGGAAATGTTCGCGATGTGGCATGCATGGGGGCAGAGGTTATCGCTTTAGCGGATGGATTAAGATTCGGTGATATTAAATTGAGTAAAAGTCTTTGGATTCATGAGGGAGTAGTGGAAGGCATCGCAGGGTATGGTAATCCACTTGGAATTCCCAATATTGGCGGCGATTTATATTATGATGAGGGCTATAACGAAAACTGCCTGGTAACAATTGTAACACTCGGCATTGTACGAGAAGACGAAATTCTACACTCATACGCACCAAAGAATGCTAATGGATATGATATTATTTTAGTCGGCAAACCAACCGACAATAGTGGTTTTGGTGGTGCCAGTTTTGCTTCGCTTGAGTTGGAACAAGAGAAAAAAGATCAAAACAAGGGCGCCGTACAAGAGCCCAACGCATTTTTAGAACGCCATTTGCTAAAGGCATCCTACTCATTATTTAAATTGCTCAAAGAAAAAGGGCTTATCGAAAAAGTTGGCTTCAAAGATTTAGGTGCCGGTGGTGTGGCTTGCGCAAGCGTTGAGCTAGCCGAGACCTCGGGCTACGGGGCAGAAGTATGGTTAAACAAAGTACATAAGAGCATGGACAATTTACATCCTTCGGTCTTACTCTGTTCAGAGACACAGGAACGGTTCATGTGGATAGCTCCTCCCGAGATTACACCACTCATTCTTAATCACTATAATAAATTGTTTGATCTACCCGGCGTCTCTGATCACGCTCAAGCTAGTGTGATCGGAAAGATTAATGATAATGGCAAATACATAGTGCATTACAATAATGAAGAAATAGTAAGCGCACCCGCGAAAGAAATTACCCGTGGGTTCATTTATAATCGACCGTATATAAGCCCAAAATTAAGTTTTAAAGAACCTAAAATACCGGAACCAACTGATTATAATAAAATACTTTTAGACATTTTGGCTCATGAAAATATTGCCTCACGTGAAGCTATATTCGAGACCTATGACAAGCAAGTCCAAGGTCGTACAAAGATAGAATCCGGTAAATCCGATGCCGGTGTAATAGCGCCATTTAACAGTACTGATTTTCCACCTGAAATTAGAAATATTGGTCTTGCCTTGTCTACAGATCAAAATCCGCGCTATGGGAAAATTGATCCATATTGGGCAGCGGTTAATGCAGTGGTTGAATCGATGCGGAATGTGGCGGCGGTCGGGGCGACTCCGATTGCTATCACAGATTGCTTGTGTTTTGGAAATCCCGAAAAGCCTGAGCAGATGTGGGAATTCGTAGAGGCTACTCGAGGTGTGGCAGACGCTTGTAACAATATACATTTGAAAGAACATCCCAAATTTGCCACACCAATAGTTGCCGGCAATGTAAGTTTTTACAACGAATCAAAAAATGGTTCTATTCCACCAAGTCCCATTATAAGTTGTACCGGAAAACTAAAAAA
>RRYU01003664.1_pt1 | contig 45019 bp, 38 predicted proteins | sample 2162651 | NCBI WGS metagenome assembly RRYU01 (sample SAMN10267283, study PRJNA491782) | microbial mat metagenome | isolation source: biomat in the production well | place: Japan: Minami-Kanto gas field, natural gas well KTG3 | collected 2017-06
GGGGGGAGATCATTCCCCTGGGCCAACTTGCCGCGGCTGATATCGATGCGGTCATTTTCCCCGGCGGTTTCGGCGCAGCCAAGAATCTTTGCGACTTCGCCAGCAAGGGCGGCGAGGCCGTGCCCAATCAAGAGGTGGCAGCCCTATTGCGCGATATGCATGCGGCTGGTAAGCCCATTGCGGCGGTTTGCATCGCCCCGGCCATGGTTGCCGCGGCCTTGGGTAAAACCTTGGGGCCGAAACTGACCATCGGTAACGACAAAGGCGCGGCCGGGGGAATAGAAGCCTTGGGCGCTACCCATGTGAATTGCACCGTCAAAGAATTCGTCGTGGACGAGGAGAACCGCATCGTCTCCACACCGGCCTACATGCTGGGCCAGAATATCAGTGAAGTGGCCGAGGGTATCGAAAAGACCGTGGCCGCCCTTCTCAACATGTTGGAGGATTAGCGTGTCCATTTTCAATCCCGCCCTCGCCGATTATCTCGGCAAACTCGGTCGGCGCGGCGAGGATCCCCTGCTCGAGGAAATGCTGGACTACGGCCGCGAGCGGAACTTTCCACTTATCGGCCCCGAGGTGGGTCGCTTCCTTTATCAACTCACGGTGCTCATGGGCGCCAGGCGCATTTTCGAAATGGGATCGGGCTATGGCTATTCGGCCCTTTGGTTCGCCCGCGCCTTGCCCGAGGACGGAGAGATCTATCTCACCGACGGCGACGCTGAGAACATGACCAAGGCCCGTGAGTTTCTGACCCGCGATGGTCAGGATCAAAAAGCCATCTTCCTCACGGGATATGCCCAGGATCTCCTTCAAACAGCGCCCGGGCTTTTCGACATTCTCTTTTGCGACATCGACAAGGAGCAGTATCCCGAGGTTCTCGACCTTGCGCGAGATCGTCTGCGCGTGGGAGGGGCCCTGGTGATCGACAACCTGATTTGGGGTGGCCGGGTGACCGACGACGATAATGATCAGCTGTCAACGCGAGGCGTACGAGCCTTTACGGATCGCATGTGGGAAAGCAAAGATTTCGCGAGCAGTCTTCTGCCCATTCGCGATGGAGTTGGACTATGCGTGAAATTGCGATGACCTGGCAGGAAGCTCTCGTGAAGCTTCAAGACGGCAATCGACGTTACGTCGATGCGCGACTTAGGCATCCCAACAAGTCCCCCGAACGGCGTGAGGAATTATTGGAGGGGCAAAACCCCTTCACTGTGATTCTGGGTTGTTCGGACTCACGCGTGCCTCCGGAAATTTTATTCGACCGAGGCCAGGGCGATCTATTCGTCATTCGGGTTGCAGGGAATGTGTTGGACGATATCGTACTGGGTAGCGTGGAGTACGCCGCTCTCTACTTGAACACTCCCCTTGTCCTTGTTCTCGGGCATTCCCGCTGTGGCGCCGTAGCCGCGGCCAGGGCAGGCGGTGAATTAGAAGGGCATCTTCCCTTTATTGCCGAGGCCTTGCGGCCTGCGGTGTCCGATGTGGGCGATGAGCCTCATGCCGCCGAAAAATCCAATGCCCGTTACGTGGCGGCTCAACTGGAAAGCAGCGGAAAGCGTTTCGCTGAATTGGCCAAGGAAGGCAGCCTGAAGATTCTCCCGGCTTTCTTCGATCTGGAAACCGGCCTCGTGGAAATACTCGACCAAGGAGAATGACGATGTCGAGAAAGTTACTTTGTCTTCTTGTTCTGCTCTCTTTCGCGGCAGGCCTGGCCGCCGATACGGTGATTCTCAAAAGTGGTGAAAGACTGGACGGCAAGGTGCTTTCTGAAACCGCCGACTCATTGCTGATAGAGGTGGAAGTTCGAGCTGGTCGAATGGGCCATGAAACTGTTCGGCGCAGTTTGTTACGTGAGGAAATCGCGTCCATTCGCTATGAGGATCTTAGTCGAGTTCATGAAGACCTCACCATTCCCCGCGACCCCGATTATAACTCGCTCATGTTTTGCCCCACTCCGGCCACACTCGAAAAGGGCGACTTCTACTTCAGGAATTTCGAACTCTACATTCTGAACTTCGGCTGGGGTGTTTCGGAGTTCACGAGCCTGAGCTTCATGACACACTTCCCCATTTTCAGTTTGTTCGATTTCGGTTCCGTCGGTATCAAGCAGCGCATCTTGGATAGAGAGAAGTATCCCATCGGCGTCGCTCTGGCAGGTAGCTACACTTTCCTCACCGACGAAGTGGACAGGGGACTATTCACTGGATCCTTGATCCTGGGGCTTGGTGACAAAGAGCGAAGTTTGAACCTGGCCTTGAACCAAACCTCTCAGAAGGACAACGACCCGGAGTTCACCTTCGTCTTGGGCGGAGATTGGCGGGCCAGCCGCCGCACGAAATTCTTGGTGGAGTACATGAACGCCACGGATTTTCTTTTCGACGACGATGAGGACTTCAACGGTTTCTTGAATCTGGGCGTCCGTTTCTTCGGCAATGACTGGTCGTTTTCTTTCACCGGTATTCGACCCATGATGGACACGGACAACTTCGTGTTCTGGCCCATGATCATGTTTTCCTACCACGCCGAGTAGGGCGTAAAAAAAATGGGGCGCCTGTCGGCGCCCCAAACATTCCGAAAACTAAGCAGGCTAGAAACTGCCCTTGATCTCGCTCCAGCTGATGTTGCCGGTGGGTGTGGAGATGTCACCGTAGAAACGGGCCATCCAGTAGAAGAATTCGCCGGGGCCTTCCCAGTAACCGTTGGAATCGAAGTACCAGGAGTGGGCTACAAGGGTGCCGCCCGTGGCGTCGGATACGAATGCGCCGCTTACGGGACTGTACTTGATGTAGTAGGTCGTTCCGGCGGTCAAGGCGACGGGCGTATCCAGGTTTCCACCCTGCCAGCCGGTGACTTCCGATTCGGAATAGGTCGCGGACGCGAGAAGGGCACCATCAGGATAGCCGCTGCCATTGTCGGCGTGAATGGCCACGGTGACGGTTCCACCGATGCCGCCGGCAAGCCACTCCACGCGATTGAGCGTGTAACTGGTGCTGGGGGTGTAGGCGAATCCGAAGTGCTGAGCTGTGTAAATCGACGCCCCAGAGTGGGTCTCGGTGTCATTCCAGGAATCGGCAAGAGACTCGCGAGCGGCCTCGTTCACGGCCTGACCACTGCTTTCGCCGCTGAAAGTAACGCCGCCGTTCTCGACGGCCAAGGCCGGAAGGGCGATGAGCAGGATCGAGCCAATGAGTGCAATGAGTTTCATGGGTCCTCCAAAAGATGTGATAGAACGCGGTCTGAGATTTCTCAGAAAGATCAGTATACGGAATATCTGTGATAAATTCAAGAATGCGAAATTAAGACAAAACGACCTTAAGTGCTTTTGGGGCCATTGCTTGCGGGGCTTCATGGGGATATGACGGCTTGGGTCAAAAAAACGGAGCGCCCTTGGGCGCTCCGCGAAAGATTCCATTACAGCACTGAATTAGAAGCTGCCCTTGACCTCCGACCAACTGATGTTGCCGGTGGCTGTGGGAATGTCGCCGTAGAAGCGAGCCATCCAATAGAAGAGGCTGCTTGGGCCTTCCCAATAGCCATTGCTGTCGTAGAACCAGTAGTGGGTCACAACCGTACCGGCATCAGCGTGGGATAGGGTGGCGTCCTGTACAATGTCGTAGACGATGTAGTAGAGAGTTCCGCCGGTAAGCGCAACCGGAGTGTCCAGGTTGCCGCCCTGCCATCCGCTAACTTCGGATTCCACATAGGTGGCCGAGGACAGTACGGTGCCGTCGGGGAAGCCGCTACCGCTATCGGCTAGGATGGAAACGGTGACGGTTCCACTGAGGCCGCCCGCATACCACTCAACGCGATTGAGCGTATAGCTGGTGCTGGGGGTGTAGGGAAATCCGAAGTGCTGGGCCGAGTAGGACCAGCCCTCCATGGGCGTCTGGGTGTCGTTCCAAGAATCAATCAGGGCCTCACGGGCCGCGTTGCCCATAACCTGGCTGCTGCTTTCACCGCTGAACTTGATGCCGCCCGCCTCAGTCGCCAAAGCGGGGACGACGGCGATCATGATCATTCCTAATAGAGCAATGAGTTTCATGGTGCCTCCATGGGCTGGGGAATAGGATATTCGACATAGGAAAGAGCGCACAGTATGGCGTATTTTCCTGGCATATTCAAGAAAATGAAATTAAGCAAAAGTGGACTGTTATGTTCTGATTCCGGGATGGGTCAGCACCATAAAGTGCTTGCGAGTCAGTAACTTGCGACTATCCTGGGAATACCTTGAAAGGATGAGCATGGCCGACCTCAGTCTCGAACTCTTCGGAATCCCCTTTGCGAACCCGCTTTGGCCGGCCGCAGGCCCCAATGTGCGAGATGGCGATTGGGTGCGGCGGCAGGTGGATGGTGGTGCCGGCGGCGCCGTATGCAAGACCATCAGCTCGGTGGCCGCGCCGGTGCCCAAGTTTCACATGATGAATCTGGCCAAGAATCGCCGAGGAGGCATGCTCAACAGCGAGCTTTGGAGCGAACTTCCTCCCGAAGAGTGGTTTGAGCGCGAGTACGCCGAGGCCCTGAAGTCGGGCGCGCCCATTATTGCCTCGCTGGGCTATTCGGCCGAAGAGGTGGTTCGCCTGGGCAAGTTGGCCGCCAAGGCTGGCGTTCATGCGCTGGAGGTGACGGTCCACTATGCCAAGGAAGAGCCCTGGCAGGTGATGAAGGCGCTGCGTGAGGCGGTGGATCTGCCGCTCATCGCCAAGATCAGCCCCCATGATCCGGCCACGGTGGTGGATGCGGCCATCAAGATGGAACCCTATGTGGACGCCATCGCCGCGGTGAACAGTTTGGGCCCGGCCCTGCGCATCGACATCGAAACGGGAAAACGCATCATGGGAACGGAGCTGGGCTTCGGCTGGCTTAGTGGGCCGCCCATCAAGCCTGTGGCCCTGCGCATCGTTTTCGATCTGGCGCGGCACCTGAAGGTGCCCATCATCGGCGTGGGTGGAATTCGAACCGGGCGCGATGTGATCGAGTTCATGATGGCCGGTGCCAGCGCGGTGCAGATTTGCACGCAGAACATTTACGAGGGGCCGCCCATGTGGGCGCGTCTCATCAAGGAGATGAACGCGTGGCTGGACGCGAAGGGTTACGCCAGCGCCCGCGAACTCACGGGGACCTACATTCGCAATCTTGAGGCCGAGGGTGTGGGTCTGCAGGAAGGTGTGGGAACCGTGGGGCGCGTGCATTTCGAAGGACCGCCGCCCACGGTGATTCCCGAGAAGTGCACACTTTGCGATCTCTGTGTGAAGAGCTGCGAGTACGACGCCCTTCGAATCAACAAAGAAGAAGATCCCGACGCGGTGATCGTGGACGGCGACCGCTGTTTTGTCTGCGGTCTATGCGTGACGGTATGTCCCACCGAAGCGCTGGTTATCGACCTGGATCTGAAGCTTGGGCCCCATGGTCCGGTGAGGCCCTAAAAGCGCCATGGGCCAGAGAATGAAACGGAAAGAGCAGAAGTGAGAACGCTGATACGAAATGCCCAAGCAATCGCCACCCTTGACGGCCAGGGCCGAGTTCTTTCCGGCGCTTCGATACTCGTAGAAGGCCAGCGCATCATTGGGCTTTACGACGCCGGCGAGGATCCCAAAGCTGATACGGTTATCGATGCCTCGGGCAAACTGATCACGCCCGGATTGGTGAACACCCACCATCATTTCTACCAAACGCTCACGCGCAATCTTCCCGGCGGGCAGGACGAATCGCTTTTCGCGTGGCTGAAGTTTCACTATCCCATCTGGCGCGGCCTGGACGAGGAAATGGTGGCCCTGTCAACGCGCACGGCCCTGGCTGAATTGCTTCTTTCGGGCTGCACTTTCAGCAGCGACCACCACTACATCTTTCCCAAGAAAGCGGCGCCGGATCTTATCGATCGGCAAATCGAAGTGGCGCGCGAATTGGGAATTCGATTTCAGCCAACTCGCGGCTCAATGAGTTTGGGTGAAAGTGCGGGGGGTCTGCCGCCGGACGATCTTTGCCAGAGCGAGGCGGTCATCCTGGAAGACAGCCGCCGCCTGCTGAAGCGTTATCACGACGACAGTGATGAGGCGATGATCCGGGTGGATCTTGCCCCCTGTTCACCCTTTTCCGTGACCGACAAGGCTATGGTGGAAACGGCGGCACTTGCCCGCGAGGCCGGCTGCCGCCTGCACACACACCTGGCAGAAACATTGGACGAGGAAGCCTTCTGCATTCGCGAAACGGGTAAGCGTCCCTTCGAGCTCATGAAGTCTCTGGGCTGGATCGGCGCCGATGTTTGGTTCGCCCACGCCGTGCATCTTTCCGATGAGGAAGTCGCGGCCATGGCAGATAGCGGCACAGGCATGAGTCATTGCCCCGGCAGTAACATGCGCCTGGGAAGTGGTGCGGCACGAATTCGCGAATTGCTCGACGCCGGCGCATCGGTGAGCCTGGCTGTAGACGGCAGCGCATCCAACGACACGAATCATCTCTTGGCCGAAGCGCGGCTCATGCTGTTGCTCGCGCGCACGCGAGCGAAGGAACATTGGCTCAGCGCTGAAGAAGTTTGGCGTGTGGCCACTTCTGGTGGTGCGAAAGTACTTGGCCGCAAGGCCATGGGCTCACTGGAAGCCGGCTCCCTGGCCGACCTTGTTCTGTGGAACTTGGACGGCCTCTATCTGGCCGGCGCGCAGAGCGATCCTTTGGCCGCTTTGCTCTTTTCCGCGCCTGCGCCACGTGCTCATGCCGTAATGGTTGATGGCAATTGGGTCGTGCAAGATGGGAAAATTCCAGGTTTCGATGAAACGGCACAGGCCAGGAATCATAACGAAGCGGCGGCAAAGCTTTTGGACAGGTATCGCAAGGAGTGCTCATGAAGGGCATCGACATTACGCTCAACGGCCGCTCGGTGAGCATCGACACAGAGCCCGATCAAAGCTTGCTGGACATTCTGCGCGAGGCGGGCTGTTCATCGGTCAAGTTTTCGGATGAGCATGGCCAAGGCGGCGCCGATCTGATTCTGCTCGATGGCCACGCTGCCAGCGCGGTTACCCTCCGCGCCCGAGATGCCGACGGTCGAAGCATTGAAACCCTGGAGGGCCTACGCGACCGCGGCGACATGCGCCGGCTCATGGATATTTTCCTTCGCGAAGGCGCTGTGCAGTGTGGCTACTGCACGCCGGGCATGTTGATCGCCCTGGAAGGTCTTCGCAGGCGACAACCCAAGCCGAGTATCGATGAAATCGAAAAGGCCATGGCTCCTGTGCTATGCCGTTGCACGGGCTATGTCAAAACCCTTCGTGCTGCCCGTGTCTTCTTTGAACTTGAAGCACCCCGCGTCGCTGAAGTCAGCAAGGAACATCGCGTGCTGGGGCATGATACACTTCGCGTGGATGGCAGGTCATTGGTGGAGGGGCGCCCTGTCTTCACCGAAGATCGCAACTTCGATAATCTCGCCCACTTGAAAATTCTCAAAAGCCCCATGCCTCACGCCCATATTCGTGAAATTGACACGGTCAGAGCCCGCGCCCTGAAGGGCGTGATCGATGTGATCACATGGAAAGATGTCCCTCGCCGCGCCTACACCAGTGCGGGGCAGGGTTACCCCGAGCCGAGCCCCTATGACACCTTCATACTCGATAAAAAGGTTCGCCATGTAGGCGATCGCGTGGCCCTGGTTATTGCGGAAAGTGCGGCCATTGCCGAGCGCGCTTGCGAGCTCATCGAAGTGGACTACGAAAGCCTGCCCTTTGTTATCGATGAACGTGAAGCGGCCGAGGCAAGGGTTCTGCTCCACGACGGCCCGAGGCCCGAAGACCCGAAAGCCCATGAACTGTTCTGGCCTGCGGACAGCTCCAAAAACCTAGCCGCGGAAACAGAATTGGAGATTGGTGATTTTCAAAAAGGGTTGGATGCCTGCGAGCATGTTATTGAGCACGAGTATAGAAGCCATCAGGTTCAGCCGGCATCTATCGAGCCGCACGTGGTTACCAGCTGGCTCGACGCAGATGGACGCTTGAACATCGAAAGCGCCACGCAGGTGCCCTTCCATGTAAGACGCGTTGTGGGGCGACTGCTCGACATACCCGTCTCAAGAATTCGTGCTCGCAAGCCGCGCATTGGCGGCGGCTTTGGCGGCAAGCAAGAAATACTGGGCGAGGAGCTTTGCGCTCTGGCCACACAGCGAAGCGGCAGGCCTGTACGCCTTCGCTATACCCGCGAAGAGGAATTCATCGCGGCCCGAGGTCGGCACCCTCAGCGAGTTCGTTTTCGAGCTGGATTTGACAAGACCCACAAGATACAAGCTCTTGAAATGGACATCCTGGAGAATACGGGAGCCAATGGCGCCCACGCCCTCACTGTAATGAGCGTTAGCGCACAGAAGGGTTTGAGTTTGTATCCCGCCCCGAACATTCGCCACAAGGGGCGAGCGGTTTACTCGAACATGGTGCCGGGCGGTGCCTATCGCGGCTATGGAGCGCCACAGGCCTTTTGGGCCCTGGAGTCATTCATGGACGAGGTGGCGGATGAGCTCGGGGTGGATCCAATCGAGTTGCGCCTCGCCAATGTGGTGCGAGTGGGCCAGCCTCTTGAAGTGCTAGAGAAAATGGGCGAAGGCCGTGAAGGATTCGCCACAAAACTCATGAGCGGCGCGGTGGAAGAAATTGTGCGGCGCGGTCGTGAGGCCATCGGCTGGGATGTTTTCCAATCCAGTCAGCCCGGCGCCAGGATTCAACGTGGATTAGGTATGGCCCTGGTCATGCAAGGTTCGGGCATTCCCGGTATCGACATGGCCGCCGCCTTTTTGAAGATGAACGAGGACGGCAGTTTCAACCTGATGGTAGGGGCTACCGATCTCGGAACCGGCAGCGATACGGTTTTAGCTCAGATTGCTGCTGAGGTATTGGAAGTGCCTGTCGAAAAGATCATTGTGAGATCCAGTGATACCGACCTGACCCCCTTCGATACAGGCGCCTATGCTTCGAGCACCACCTACATTACAGGCGGTGCCGTGAAAAAGGCGGCGGAAGAACTTCGCGGGAAAATACTTACCTGGGGTTTGGAGTATCTGGGATGCAAGGAAGACCAGGCGACGATGGAGGGCGGAGTTTTACAGGGCCCGGAAGCCTCGATCAGCTATGAAGAAATCGGCACGAAAAGTTTGTACACCCACCAGCAAGAGCAACTCATGGCCTCGGCGAGCCACCTTTCTTTCGACTCACCCCCACCCTTCGCAGCCCAATTCGCGGATATCGATGTTGATACGGAAACAGGTTTGATCACTGTGAAGAAGTTCGTCACGGCGCTGGATGTGGGAACCGTTTTGAATCCTCCCATGGCCGAAGGGCAGGTTGAGGGGGCGGTGCTGCAAGGTATCGGTTTCGCACTGCGCGAAGAGATGGCCTACGACGATGAGGGCAGGCCCATCGCTCGCGACTTTGAGAGCCATGGAATTTTCCGCGCTGACGAAGCGCCGCCGCAGGAAGTGATTTTCGTGGAAGATCCCGAGCCTACCGGACCCTTCGGCGCCAAGGCTGTGGCGGAAATTTGCATCAACGGTCCCGCGCCCGCAATTGCCAATGCTCTTGCCAATGCCTGTGGAGTGCGGCTTCGTGAAACACCCCTCAAGCCAGAGAAAGTCCTGGCCGCCATCAAGGCCCAGGTGTGATCAAGCGTGAAATAGATCGGTCGCGTATTCGCGAGTTTTGCCGCCGCGACCCTGCTCGCTATGCCTTCTATTTGGGAGACCTAGACGAGGCGGAGTGGGAAAACAGCCGTTACTTCGCGAGGGAAGTGGACGGGCAGATAGACGATCTCATGCTCGTCTATCTTGGCTTGTCCCTTCCGAGTGTTCAACTTTTTGGACGTCGCGGCTCTCTCGGCAAGTCTTGTTTGGAGTTCACAGCTCAGTTGCCAGAGGAATTTCATCTGCATTGCCACGATGAAGATATTCCCCATCTTCAGAAATCTTTGGAACTGGAAGAGGGCGGCGAATTATTTCGCATGCAATGGCAAGGATTCCCCAAGAATCTCAAATCACCGACAACACCGTCACGCATTCTTGAGAAAAAGGATCTTCCTGAATTGTGCGATTTTTTGGGCTTAGCCTTTCCCACCTCATTTTTTGAGCCGCATCAACTGGCCAAGGCCCTTTTCACGGGATGCTTCCAAAACGGAAACTTGATAGCCTGCGCGGGCTTCCATGTGCTCTCTTATGGGGAAGGCGTGGGAGTTCTGGGAAGCATTGCGACACATCCGGATCATCGAGGGAAGGGCTTGGGGGCATCGGCAACGCGCCGCCTCATAGAGGAAGTTGAAGGAAGCATTCCCCTTCTTGCGCTCAATGTTCACGTTCGCAACACACCCGCGGTCACGCTCTACCGCCACCTGGGATTCAAAGACCTTTTCAGCTATCGCGAGACATCCGCGAAGAGGCTTTAACAAGACCTCCTTATCTTCCATAAATATCTACGATTCAAGGTTTTGAGGCTCCACGCCGATACCTTCTATGGTGTTGAATTTCTTTCACGATTTTCAATCGACTCAGGTTGTTCAGCAGTTCGGAGAGGTGCATGGGCGAATACATCAAGGATCGCAACTTGCCCCCTGGCAAGACGCCACCATTGAACATGGATAAGGCATTGGTGAAACCCGGAAATGGTCTTCAGCGAGAAGCGGAAAAGACCAAGACGACTTCGGCATTCATCACGCGTATCTATCATCACTTTGATGTGAAAAGCTCCTTACAGGATTTGGATCAACAGTTTCTCCACGCCGCTCAGGATTTACTCGGAGTTGATGGTGCGGCGATTCTCGTTAAGGGTAACAATGGCGATGGCTATCATCTGCGTTCTTCCGAAGGCATGATGAACAGGCGCAAAACCGATCTGAAGCCGGACGGCCTGCCCATACTTGGACCCGTTGAACTGTACTACCGCAATGAGGATTCACTTCCCAATGAGGTTGGCCAGTGCCTCATGGACGCAACAGGAATGCCCTATGTTCTTTGGGCGCGTCACGCCGAGGGCTCTCTGGCCTTGCTGTTGGGCAAGGAGCAAGAAGATCCCCGTGAGTATCCAGCCTTTACCGATAACTCCGGACACGTTGCTTACTCGGCTTTGCAGGTCTATTCCGACTTGCTTGAGAAACGGGAAGCCCACCGAGAGAGTTTTGAAAGCGAACTACGCTTCCGAACCATGATGGAAAACATTCCCACGGGAATTTTCCGCGTAAGTAGAGAGGGCCGCCTGCTTCGCTCGAATCCGGCCCTGGTTAACATGCTCGGCTATACCAATGAGTCGGAGCTTGAGTCCCTATCCATTTGGGATCATTACGCGAGCGCGGATGAAGGCAGGGAGATCATTCAGGAGCTCCTGGATAAAGGCGCCGTACAGGATCGTGAAGTTCGCTTGAAAAGGGAAAACGGTCAGGAAATTTGGGCCAGCACCACCGTTCGTGCGGTACGCGGGCAGGATGGTCGCGTTCTATGTTTCGACGGCAGCATCATGGAGATCGACCATCGCAAAAAGATGGAGACCCAACTTCACGAGTCTTACCTTCTCGCCACCGAAGCCTTGCAGGGCACGGTACAGGCCATCATGCGCATGGCCGAACTGCGCGATCCCTACACCGCAGGTCATCAGGAACGGGTAGCTCAACTGTCGCGAGCCATCGCCCGTGAAATGGGTGTGGAGGAAAATCGCGCGCAGGGAATTTTCGTGGCCGGGATTCTTCACGATGTTGGCAAAATCTACGTGCCCTCTGAAATTCTGAATAAGCCGGGGAAAATTACGGAACTGGAACACAACGTTCTCAAAACTCATGTTGAAGTGGGTTATGAAGTGCTGCGTCCCGTTCGCTTCCCTTGGCCTGTGGCCGAAGCGGTGTATCAGCACCACGAGCGATTGGACGGGAGCGGATACCCTCGCGGCCTTACCGAAGAAGAGATCATTCTTGAAGCGAGAATTCTGAGTGTGGCCGACGTGGTGGAAGCCATGCTTTCGCATCGACCCTATAGGCCGGGACTCGGGATCGATAAGGCCTTGGATGAAATCAAAACCGGCAGTGGTGTCATCTACGACGCCAGCGCTGTTGATGCCTGCCTCAGGCTCTTTTGCGACAAGGGATTCGAGTTCCGTTAGATCAGGCGCCGGGATGCAGCTTTCTTAACTCCCAGTTTAGAAGACGCAAGATCATGCGGCTGCGGTACTCCGCTGGGGCTCGAATGTCGTCGATGGGCGATGCGTCCTCAGCTGCGGCCAGGGAAGCTTGCCTTATGGTTTCTTCAGTTAAAGGGAAACCTTCCAAAAGAGCTTCGGCCTTCTTGGCCCTGATCACGGTAGGCGCTACCGAACCCAGAGCCAGTCGAGCCAAGACAACCTTGTCGTCGCGTTGAACGATGAGCCCAGCCAAATTCACCACGGCGATGGCCATGGCCTCACGAGGCGCAAGCTTCACGAAAAAACTCCGCGCGTCTTCAGGTGGTTTGGGGATTTCCACTGAGACGATAATCTCTCCGGATTTCAGCAGAGTTTTCCCCGGACCTTGGGCGAGGTCGGCCACGGCAATTCTGCGATGCTGGGTCACACAAACCGCTTCATGTACAATCAGGGGCGGTATGGTGTCGGCAGCCGGAGAGGCGTTGGCTAGATTGCCGCCCAGGGTCGCACGGTTCCGAATGGCTCGCGCAGCGAAACTGCGAAGGGCGCTGCCCAATGCCGGAAAGTGCTCAATGGCTCCAGATTCTAAAACTTCCGAAAGCGGAGTGGCGGCACCGATGCGAAGCAATCCGTTTTGAGACTGGATGCCTCGCATTTCGGGTACGGCTTTGAGGTCTACAAGGCCTGTCGGCCAGGCTTCATCCCGACCAAGGCGCACGAGCAAATCGGTTCCCCCGGCCAGCCCGAGTGCGCCAGATACGGCGAGAGCTTTGCTAGCTTCGCCTAGGTTCTTGGGGCGAGAGTAATCCAAAACTCAGCCTTGGTATCCCGGGACTTTTTCCAACTCGCCGAAGAAAACTTTGCGGTCTTCCTCGCCGGAAATGGCATCGCCCGCCTTTTTGGCCAAGCCCATGAATAGCTTCTGGCACTCGAAATTCTTGCCGAGTTGCTGAGCGCGAGCCATGGCTTCATAGGCGAAGGCGATATCAAAGTCGGCGATATCATTTTCCTTGCAGATGTTCAAAGAAATGGTCGAATGGCGCAGGGCTTCTACATGGCCACCCATCGCCGAATAGGCGCGCGATACCATGTAGTGACCACGAGCGAGGTTGATCGGTTCACCCACCTGCGACCAATGAAAGAGTGACGCGTGGGCGCGGTCCACGAGACGATTGGCTTCCACTTCACTCAGTTCGCTGGCGCGATCGATGAAATCCCAACAGCTGTTGTTGAGCTCAATCGCAAAATACTGGTGCATCTCTTTGATTTTTGCCTCGTCCATCAGACTCCCTTCCGGGCCGCCTCTTCGACGGCATCGATGATCTTCGAGTACCCCGTGCAGCGGCAGATGTTTCCTGCCAGCCCCTCACGGATCTCTTTGCGGTTTCCCGCCTGGCCCCGCGCGATTAGATCGGCGGCGCTCAGGACCATCCCCGGGAAACAATAGCCGCATTGTACGGCATGAGTTTTTTCCATGGCCCCCTGAACGGGATGATCAATCCCCTCCACAGTGACCACTTCCGCGCCGCTACACTCTGCGGCGAGGATCAAACAGGAGTTCACCGGACGACCGTCGAGCAATACGGTGCAGGCACCGCATTCGCCCTCGGCGCAAACTTCTTTGGCTCCGGTGAGGCCGAGATCGTAACGTAAAAAATCGAGCAGTCGGAGAGTAGATGGAATGGACCGCTTTACGGTTTGTCCATTTACGCTAAGCTCCAGCTCGAAATTCGTCATGGCAGATCACCTATCTTCTCGACAAGCTTCGGCTCTTCCCATTTCGAGCTTAGAGCCGAACTATCTTTGAGGCCGTGTCCCGTGATGAGGGCCACCGTCAGTGCTTCGGGTGGAAGCAACTCCTCCGAAAGGGCGCGTTTCAATCCCGCAACAGTAGCGGCGGCGGCGGGCTCTGCAAAGACGCCTTCGAGTCGCGCCAGCAGGCTCATGGCCTCCACAATCTCATCATCGCTCACGCGCAAGCCGAAGCCATCACTTTCCTTGATGGCACGAAGCGCTCGCTCGCCATCGCGAGGATAGTCTACTGCGATGGAATCGGCCAGGGTTTCAGACCGAACGGCTAAGATGTTGCGATTCATTTCCCAGGCGTCGACCACGGCGCAGGAGCCTTCGGCCTGAACCGAGACCAGGCGTGGAATGCTGTCGATCCAGCCCAATTCATGGAGTTCGCGAAATCCTTTGTGAGTGGACCCTAAAATAGAGCCATCACCCGTGGGCACGAAAACGTAATCGGGCGCCTTCCAAAGAAGTTGCTCCGCGATTTCGAAAGCCACGGTTTTCTTTCCTTCGGCACAGTAAGGGTTGTTGCCCGTGCTGCGTGAGTACCAACCGAATTTGCGCACGGCCGCTTGGCAGAGATCGTAGGCATAATCGTAGTCGCCGTCCACAAGGTAGAGGCGTGCGCCATGCGATTTGATCTGGTTCAGTTTGGCAGGCGGTGCGGTCTTCGGTGCGAAAACGATGGCTTCCATGTCCATGCGTGCTGATAGGGCGGCAAGGCTGGCCGCGGCGTTTCCCGTGGATGCCGTGGCCACGGTTTTGTGCCCGCGTTCTTTTGCCGCGAGCAACACGGACAGGGTTGCACGATCCTTGAGACTGGCCGAGGGGTTGCGTGTGTCATCTTTGAGGCGAAGTCTTTCAAGGCCTAGAGCCTTCCCAAGATTTCGCGCCTCCAAGAGCGGTGTTCCCCCGATACCGCAGGCGGCTTCCGCCAGCCCCGGCAAAGGAAGCAGAGCCGAATAGCGTCCCATGTTGAAATCGGGGATGCAGCTAACGCGGTCGCGGTCGGAATCCTGATCGCTGAACTTGAGCAATAGCTCGATGCCGCCATCACAGAGGGGGCATGCCGATTGCGCCGCTTCCGCATTCATGCGGAAATCGCAGCGCAGGCAGTGTCCTCCGCAAATGGATGCCATTACATGGTCTCCGCCATGATGGCCTTGGCCGTGTGCATGCGGTTCTCGGCTTCCTGATAGACCACCGAGCGCGGGCCGTCGATGACCGCGTCGGTGACCTCGTTGTTTCGGTCGGCGGGCAGGCAGTGCATGTAGTGGGAATCGCCAGCCGTCAAGCCCATGCGCCTATCATCGCAAATCCAGTCGCGGTATTTCTTCGACAGCTCCAGGCCCTCTTCGGGCTTGGCAAAGTAGGGCAGGGCGCCCCAGCTTTTGGGATAGACCACGTCGGCGCCCTCGAAGGCCGCGTCCATGTCGTCCACGATTTCGAACTTCGCACCGGCCGCCGCGGCATTGGCGCGAGCCAGTTCCACCTGATCGCCCATGAGTTCGTAGCCGGGTGGGTGGGCGAGAGTTACATCAATACCGAAGCGAGTCATGAGCGTGATGAGCCCCTGAGGCGCGCTCAGCGGCTTGGCGTAACTGGGCGCGTAGGCCCAGGACACGGCCATCTTCATACCCTTCAGATTTCCACCGCGAAGCTCCTGCAGAGTCATGAGGTCGGCGAGAGTTTGCATGGGATGATCCACATCGCACTGCATGTTGATCACCGGCACACTCGCATGCTTGGCAACTTCGCGCATGTAGGCGTTGCCCTCGCCGGGAACCAGGTCGTGACGAATGGCAATACCGTGCCCGTAGCTGGACAGGATAATGCCCATGTCCCGCGGGCTCTCGCCGTGGGCGATCTGGCTGGTTTGACTGTCGACGAAATGCGCGTGGCCACCGAGCTGGGTGATGCCAGCTTCGATGCTGTTGCGTGTGCGCGTGGACTTGTCGAAGAAGAACATGAAGAGGGTCTTGTCCGGGAGCAGCCGGTGCGGCTCACCCGCCTTGAACTGACCCTTCAATTCGATGGATCGGTCGATAAGATGCTGGATCTCCTCCACGCTCCATTCCTGCGTGGTGATCCAGTCGCGGCCTTTGAGATTCATTGGTACTCCCTGTATTTTGTTGAATTAATACAGGTTACGAAGTTTTAGGGTGGAAATCAACGGTTTTTGAAACTAGGGCTTGATTTTGCTCAACGTATTGAGTAAAAATACGCAGAACATTGAGTAATTGGTTAACTCAGGGGTATGTATGTATATACGGCGTCATTTTCACACCCTCCACGCGAGGTTCGGCGAAGAACGGAAGAGAATCCAAGTCCTGATGGGGCCACGCCAAGTCGGGAAAACCACTCTCGCGAGGCAGGTCATGGAGCAACTTCCGCAATCGCACCATTTCGTTAGCGCGGATTCACCCACACAACAGGACCTAGCCTGGGTGGAGGTACAATGGAATATCGCGCGAAACATGGCCAAGGAGAATCCCGGACGCACTGCAGTGTTCGTTCTCGACGAAGTTCAGAAAGTTCAAGGCTGGTCGGAACTGGTTAAGAAGCTGTGGGATGAGGACACCTGGAACGAGTTGAGGCTCCATATTCTGCTTCTTGGATCTTCACCCCTTCTAATGCAGCGCGGACTGACCGAAAGCCTGGCGGGGAGGTTCGAGCTGACCTACCTCCCCCACTGGAGCTATCGGGAAATGCATGAGGCCTTCGGCTACACCTATGAACAGTTCGTTATTTTCGGGGGTTATCCGGGTGCGGCGGATTTGATCGACGATCCGGAGCGCTGGTCCTCATATCTTACTCAAGGCTTGATCGAGACGACCATCAGTAAAGACATCCTCCATATGACGAGGGTCGACAAACCTGCATTGCTGCGTCAGCTCTTCCAGCTAGGTTGCAGCTATTCCGCACAGGTACTCTCTTATCAGAAAATGCTCGGGCAGCTTCAGGATGCGGGAAACACGACAACACTTGCGCACTATCTTCGATTGCTCGAGGGGGCTGGCATGGTGGCGGGTATCCAGAAACACTCGAAGGGCGAAATCCGAAAACGGGCTTCGAGCCCGAAGCTCCTCGCCATGAACACAGGCTTGATCACCGCACTTACACAAGGGCCCTTCGACCGAAGCGGATATGATGGAGAGATTTGGGGCCGAATGATTGAGTCCACGGTAGGGGCATACCTTCTTGGTGAAGCTCGTAGCCTTGGCTTCGAGCTTGGCTACTGGCGCCACAGAAACCACGAAGTGGACTTTGTTCTGAGACGTGGCGATGACGTACTTGCCATCGAGGTTAAGAGTGGTCGCAAACGCGGAGTGTTTTCAGGATTGCAAGAGTTTGGAGACAGGTTCGGCCCATCCACGAAGCTACTCGTCGGTGCTAGTGGTGTGCCCGTGGATCAATTCCTTGCGACACCGATCGACCTTTGGTTCGAGCCCACGGGGTTTCGACCGCTAGGTTTCGTGATTCCGGAGTTAGTGGGAAACGCACTTCGTCACAAATTCTACTACGACGACGCTCCAGAAGTAGATGGAGTGGCGCTTGAGCCCAGGCTGTATCTATTCATCAGCGTCACGGATCGAGAGACCGTGGATCATGTTGAACACTTTCACTTTGCCAGGGCGCGGACACAATTCCTAGAGGGCGGGGCTCGGCCAACCTGGGAGGATGAATTCCAATTGATCCAGAAAGTGAAGGAAAAATTGGGGGTAGAGCTGGCGAGGCGCAGGAAAGGGGGCCGGCAAAGTTCGCTTGCCGACCCGATATTTGCCTAGTACCCGCTAGTATAAAGGACGAGTTCGGAATCCTCCTGCCCCTTGAAATCGGGATCCGCGGCGTTGATGAGTCCGCGGCAGTGGGAGTAGACGGGCCCGACATTCAGCGCGAAGTGCACCACACCGCATTGAACTGGGCGGAAGTATGCATACGGCTCGGGATCGTATACATCGATAATCCCCATGATTCCCAGATCATAGACGTAGAAGACCTGAAGGACGTCTCGGATCCATTGACCGTCGAACCAATGGAAGCCGAGGCCTGTGACCCGCGAGATCAGACGGGCTTCCCCATGGGTCGCGATCTCGAACTCATGTCCCAGACTGAAGTCAGCCTCCAGAACTTTCCATGGCATGAAGAAATCACCCCCGTAGTACCCTTCGATGGCGTCCTCGGTCATTCGCAAGCGCATTTCCCGCAAGAAAGTTGTCCCTCCCCGCATGTTGTCACGACTATTGCCATATGCGGGAGGGTATGAGCTGATTGGATTGGAAAAATCCTCATGGTGCGCGTAAAGGGACGTTTCGCTCCAATGGGTGCTGTCAGCGAGGACCTGGAACCATTCATCGGGGTGAAGTTGAATCTCGCCGTCGAATCGCAGAAAGTAATCGCCCACCCACTGAAGATCCCAGACTGGTGGGTTTAGGCTCTGATACTGGTCCCACAATTCATCGATTGATTGGAGGGGGGGGACTTCCTCTTCGGTGTCGAACAGGGGCCCCATGACTTCGTATATGTCGCTGTTCTCGTCCCATGCGACGCGCTGAATCGTTTGGTGATAGTGCCAGTTGTGGCCGTCCTCATGAGGCCAAAGGTCCTCAAGCGTAGTTTCGATGGGTTCTCCGGGTGTTCCTGACCCGCAGCCAAGTAGCCCGGCAGCTGCAGCACAAATCGTAACGATTGAAATGACACGCTTCATGACAGCTCCCTTCGAATTTTCCACAGCCAAGGCTAGTGGATGTGGGAGCCGGAAACCAGGGAATATTTATATTCAAAGAGTTGTTACTGTCCCTCGCCTTCGAAACGTCCGTCGGCACGCTCGCGTTCGGCGGCCTTGGCGTCCAGCCAGCCGGCTTTCGCCTTGGGCCAGCTGTCAAAACATGGAGAATACGGCTTGATGTCGAAAAGTGGCGTGCCGTCGAGAATGTCCAGTTCGGCCACTTTAAGCCGGGAGCCGGTCACCTCGAGAAGCTTCACACATGAAATGCCCAATGGATTCGGACGACTCGGCGCCCGCGTGGCGAAAACACCGCGTTCTGTCGTGTCTCGATAGGGGATAAGTTTCAGTTTCGCCGGAGACGCGCGGTGCAGAGCGAAAATCAACCAGATGCGGTCAAAACCCTCCAGGTCGGCAAGGCCCTCCGAAAACTCCTCGAAGATCTCCACCTCTCCCTCACCCGGTTCATCTCCCCAGCCGGGCTGGATCGGTGTGCCCGCATGCTCTTTGAAGGGGCTGTGTATGACGCCGATGGATTGAAACTCGAATTGCTTCCTTGTCATGAGAATATCAACTCCAATCGCCGCTTCAGCTCATCGCGAACGGCACGGAAGTCATCCAGATCTTGCGGGTCCCGCTGGGGCCAGTGGAAGTGTTCGGCCTCGCCCAGCCAGGCGGGGCAAACTTCTTCGGCGCAAAGGGTGATGACCACATCAACGATCTCGCCCTCGAACTCCTCGACGCCTTGGGACACCTGTCCACTAATGTCGAGGCCGATTTCCGACAAGGCTTCAATGGCCAGTGGGTTGACCGACCAGGGATAGGATCCGGCCGATGAGATGCGAACATCTTCCGGCGCAAGGGAACGCGCCAGACCTTCCGCCATTTGGCTACGAGCTGAGTTGGCCACGCACATGATGAGAATGTGCTTCGGGTCGAGCTGCCGTAATCGCGCTACATCATCGCGCCAGGTCATGAGCGACATTCCTTCGATTCGAGTTTAGAGGTGTCACCGGGAAACCAGCGTGGTTTGAGTTTGAGCGCCACGCCAACCAGGGCGATGAGCACAGGCACCTCCACCATGGGCCCGATCACCGCCGCGAAGGCCGCGCCATGGGCGATACCGAAGGTGGCCACGGCCACGGCAATGGCCAACTCGAAGTTGTTTGAAGCCGCGGTGAAGGACAGCGAGGTGGTTTTTGCGTAGCTCGCGCCTGCGCGTCGGCTGAGAAAGAAACTCACGAAGAACATCAGCACGAAATAGATGAGCAAAGGCACTGCGACACGAAGCACATCCAGTGGAAGTTCGAGAATGCTAGCGCCCTGCAGTGAGAACATCACCACAATGGTGAAAAGCAGAGCCACAAGCGTTATCGGACTGATGCGCGGAATGAACTTCCCATGATACCAGCTGTCGCCTTTTAGCTTTCGCAGGACCAGTCGCGTAAGCATGCCGGCGATAAAGGGAATGCCCAGGTAGATGAACACGCTCGCGGCGATCTTCCCGATGCTGATGTCCACCGCCACCGACTCCATGCCGAACTTGGGTAGAAGCACCCAGAGAAAGAGCCAGGCGTAGAGCGAGTAGAAGAAGACCTGGAAGATCGAGTTGAAGGCCACGAGGCCCGCGGCGTATTCGCTGTCGCCCTCTGCCAGATCATTCCAAACGATGACCATGGCGATGCATCGCGCCAGGCCGATGAGCACCAGCCCGGTGAGGTACTCGGGTTTATCACGTAGGAAAATCAAGGCCAAGGCGAACATGAGCAAGGGGCCGATGACCCAGTTTTGAAGAAGCGAAAGCCCGAGAATTTTGCCGTCGCGAAAAACGCGGCCCAGTTGCTCGTAGCGTACTTTCGCCAGGGGCGGATACATCATCAGGATGAGTCCGGCGGCGATGGGAATAGAGGTGGTGCCCACGCTGAATCGTTCGAGCGCTCGGCCGAAGCCGGGGGCCACCGCGCCGAGCAGAACGCCGAGGCCCATGGCGGTGAAGATCCACAGCGTGAGGTAGCGATCGAGAAAGGACAGGCGGCGGTTCAAGAAGGCTCCTTAGCGTGAAATCCAGAGAAGGTAGAGTCCACCGAGTACGACCAGCAGTCCGCAGGTTTTACGCAAGAGATCCAGGCCTCGTGAACCTTCGTTCCAGTTGAGCGTGCGCTGCACAACTTCCGTGAATGTTCCGGCGAGAGCGATGAGCAGGGTGTGTCCGACTCCATAGGATAGAAGCAACATGGATGCGAAGAACATATCTTCCCCGCCGGTGCGAAAGGCCACGGCCAACATGGGCGCGATGAAGGCGAAGGTGCAGGGGCCGAGGGCGATACCGAAAATGAAACCGAGAAGAAAGGCAGCCAGAGGGCCTCTGCGTTTCATTCCCACGCTGGAGATGCCACCGCCGGGAAAAGGGATGACGCCGAGCAGGTGCAATCCCACAATCAGGAAGATGCCCGCGAGTAGCCAGTTACCCGTTCGCCCAAGGTCGCCGAGAATACGGCCTGCGCCGGCGGTGGCCACGCCCAAGACGGCGATGGTCACGAGCATGCCCAAGCTGAAGAGTGTGGCCAGGAGTGCGGCGCGGCGTGTGGGAATGCGTCCCTGTCCGCCGATGAATCCTACGATGAGTGGAATACTCGACAGGTGACAGGGGCTGAGCACGATGCTCAGCACGCCCCAAACAAAGGCGCCGCCCAGGGCCAAGGGCCATGAGCCTTCGATGGCATGGGCGAGAGATTGAAAGAGCTCGGCCATGCTAGCTCCCGTCGCCGATCAAATCCAAACCGAGATCGCGCCAGGTATTCAGGATGTCATCGCGGCCCATGAAACCTTCGTGGCGAAAAAGCTCGCGTCCTTGTCGATCGTAGAAAATTTGCGTGGGGATCAGTCGAATGTTGTAGGGCTCGCCGGCTTTTGGGTTGGACCGCACATCGATGAACTCCACCGTGAGTTGATCCGCGAAAGTCACCGAGAGCTCTTCTAAAATCGGGGCCATTTCCTTGCAGGGAACACAGGTGGTGGATCCGAGATCGACCAGCCGCGGCAGTACCTCGGCGGGGGGCTCGGGCGCGGTGATTTCGCCCCGCGGCCAGAGCATGACAACTACAGCCGCGGTCAAAACCAGGGCGAGGATGGCAAGACGAACTGACAGCTTCACCTTAATCTCCTTTGCCGGCGGGTGCGTCGAGGAGGGCGATGATTTCGTCAACGCTGAGAAGCTTACCCTTGGAGACCACTTCACCATCGAGCACCAGCGCGGGAGTCATCATGACGCCGAAATCGAGGATTTCCTTGATCTCGGTAATCTTGCTCACGATCACCTGTTCGCTGCGCGTCTTGGCGGCCATGCGAACATTCTCTTCAAGTTGATTGCACTTGGGACAGCCCGTGCCCAGAACATGAATCTTGCGCATCGATCCTCCTAGATAAGTCCGTATATCCAACCTGTGAATGTGGCCATGATGACCACCAAGCCAACAAAGGCCACGGTTTTGCGTGCGCCGATCACGCTGGCGATGACCAGCATGTTGGGAAGCGAGAGTGCGGGTCCGGCGAGCAAAAGTGCGAGTGCCGGGCCCTTGCCCATGCCCGATCCCAAGAGACCCTGCAGAATAGGCACCTCGGTGAGCGTGGCGAAATACATGAAAGCGCCGGCCAGGGACGCGAAGAAATTTGCGCCCAGGGAATTGCCGCCTACGGCGTTGGTCACCCAGGTTGCGGGAATGAGACCCTCGTGGCCGGGGCGTCCCAGGAGCAGGCCGGCCACAAGTACGCCGCCGAGAAGTAGCGGTAGAATTTGTTTCGCGAAGCCCCAGGATGCATCCAGCCAGGCCGACAGTTCGCCGCCGCGCGCGTGAAGGCGCCAGGCGAGAAGCAATGTGCCCGCGGCGAAGCTTGCTGTGTGCCCGACGCCGGGTATCAAAGCGAGAGTCGCTACCGGCAGTCCGACCATGAGCAGGTCCACAAGTCGGAATCCGTACCAGGCGAGCATCACCATGCCCAGGCCGAGAGCGGATAGGGCGGTGAGGATCCACTTGAAGCGATAGATCTGAAACCAGGGGCCGCAGTCGCCGTCGCATCCCAGGTTCGCGAAAACCAGTATGGCCACCAATGCGGCGACGAAGAGAACGGTTTGGCCGAGGGGTCTGCCGCCGGAAGTTTCGTCATCGAAATCCAGGGCCGCGGCGCGTGCCATTTCCGATCGGCGGAACATGAGGTGCATGATGATGCCGATGAGCACACTGAAAACCACGGCGCCGATCACTCGCGCGATGCCAAGGCCGGGGCCGAGTATGCGCGAGGTGAGCACGATGGCCAGCACGTTGATGGCCGGGCCCGAGTAGAGAAAGGCGGTGGCGGGGCCGAGTCCTGCGCCCATCTGGTGGATGCCTGCGAAGATGGGAAGCACGGTGCAGGAGCACACGGCAAGAATGCCGCCGGATACCGACGCCACGCCATAGGCCAGGGGCTTGGGCGCGCGCGGACCCAGAAATCGCATGACCGCGGACGAGTCGAGGAAAATGGAAATGGCGCCCGCGATGAAGAATGCGGGAACGAGGCAGAGGATCACATGCTCGCGGGCATAGTCTTGGGCCAGGAGCAATCCTTCGAGAATGGGGCCGGGCAACTGGAAGCGTGCGGAGGGCAGGAAGTAGAAGAAGAGGAAGACGCCGATCACCAGCGCGAGTGCCTTGCCTTCGCGGCGGAAGAATCCTTCGGCCATGCTCAAGCGCTCCTTTTGGCCTGAGCGCTATCGATGACGCTTTGCGCGCAGCTGAAGAAATCGAGCACACAGGGGCAGAGCAAACGGTAGTAGATGCAGTTGCCGCGCCGTTCATCTTCCAGAACACCCGCCGTTTTGAGCACGGACAGATGCCGGGAAACGGTGGACATGTCGGCGCCCACGAGTTCGGTGAGTTCGGCCACGCAGAGTTCGCGCCCCGCGAGTTCCTCCACCATGAACAGGCGCGTGGGGTGTCCCAGGGCCTTCATCACGTCGGCCCGGGCCTTGAGTTGCTGCGAGTGGGGCAGGTTCATAGATCGTCCTTGGCTTGTCTATTTGGCAAAATAGCCAAACAGGGCTGTTTGTCAATGCTTTCTCAATGTCGATTTCCTGTCCCCGACCCTTGCCAAGACGGCGCGGGCGAATACATTCCGGCGGATCTCGACACCGGAAAAGGAGGTCGCCATGGATTTCGCGATTCCCGGACAATGGCTGGCCCTTCTCATCTTCTTCGCACGCATCACCGACGTTACCCTTGGCACACTGCGCACGATTCTCGTCGTGAGAGGGAAAGTGCTTTTGTCCTCCGTGCTAGGTTTCGTCGAAGTCTCCATCTGGATCGTCGTGATCACTCGCGTGGTCAAGAATCTGGACAACCCTTGGAACATGCTGGGCTGGGCGGCTGGATTCGCCGTGGGCAATGCGGTAGGCATTCTGGTGGAGCGTCGGCTGGCCATGGGTAAGATGGTGCTACGCATCATCACGAGAAGGCAGAGCGAAACTGTTGCCGCGGCCCTGCGAGGTGCCGGTTTTGGAGTAACCATTTTCGACGGTCGCGGGCTGACCGGTCCCGTGAAGCTGCTCTACCTCGTGTTGGATCGATCTAAACTGTCTGGCGTAAAGCAATTGGCCATGGAAACCGATCCCGAGGCCGTGCTCATTACCGAGGATGTTCGGGAATTCCAGGACCAGCTGCGCCCAACCAATGTGCCGCGTACAGGCATTCTCGGGGTCTTGAAGAAGAAGTAGGGCTGGGGGTTGCCGCCTCCCTGAGCAAGCCACTATAATGGAGGGGTCGCCGCCCGGCGGCACACCCCGAACTATACGACACCGAGGAGGTGAGCGATGAGCCGCAGTGAAGAGATCATCCGCAAGGACAATACCTTCGGAGCACACAACTACCATCCCCTGCCAGTGGTTATTTCAAAGGCCGAAGGCGTTTGGGTTTGGGACCCGGAAGACCGCAAGTATATGGATTTCCTATCGGCCTACAGCGCAGTGAACCAGGGCCATCGCCATCCGAAGATTATCGGGGCCTTGAATGACCAGGCGGACAAGCTCACGCTGACCAGCCGCGCCTTCCACAATGACATCATGGGCGACTTCCTCGAGAAGCTTTGCGCGTACACCGGATTCGAAATGGCGCTGCCCATGAACACGGGGGCCGAGGCTGTGGAGACGGCCATCAAGCTGGCCCGCCGCTGGGGTGTAGAGAAAAAAGGCGTGGAGAACGGCAAGCAGGAGATCATCGTCTGCGAGGAGAACTTTCACGGTCGCACGAGCACCATAGTTTCCTTCAGCACCGATCCCGATGCTCGCGTGAATTACGGGCCCTACATGCCGGGTTTCAAGATCATTCCCTTCGACGATACCGCCGCGCTGGAAAATGCCATCACCGAGAACACGGTGGCCTTCCTGGTGGAGCCCATTCAGGGTGAGGCCGGCGTCTTCGTGCCGACTGAAGGCTACCTGAAGGAAGTGCGGCGCATCTGTAGCGAGAAGAACATTCTCTTCATCGCCGACGAGGTGCAGACCGGCTTCGCGCGCACGGGTAAAAAGTTCGCCGTGGATCACGAAAGCGTTCGTCCCGACGTCATGACCCTCGGCAAGGCCTTGGGCGGAGGCGTTTTCCCGGTGAGCGCCGTGGTGGCCGACAAGGACATCATGGGACTGTTCACGCCGGGCACGCACGGTTCCACTTTTGGTGGAAACCCCTTGGGCGCGGCCGTGGGTATTGCGGCACTGGAAGTGCTTGAAGAGGAAAAGCTCATGGAGCGCAGCGAACGCTTGGGCGAGAAGTTGCGCACGGAGTTGAAGAAGATCGACTGCGCGCGCATCGTGGAAATTCGCGGCAAGGGCCTGCTCAACGCCGTGGTTTTCGAAGATGGCTTCGAGGCCTGGGAAACATGCCTCTCGCTGCGCGACGCGGGTCTACTGGCCAAGCAGACCCATGGGCACATCATCCGCTTTGCGCCGCCTCTGGTGATCAGCGACGAGGAGTTGGATCACGCTATCGAAGTCATTCGCAGCGTTTTTGAGAAGATTCCCGCGGGTGCAACGGCTTAGTAATCGGATGTATTTAGCAATAGAAAAGCCCCGCCATCCGGCGGGGCTTTTTATCTATTCGGCAGAGTTTGATTCTACTCGAACACTTCCTGAAGATGCAGATGCAGCGCTTTTACTTCTTCGCCCGACATGTGACGAAATGCCGTCCAGGGCATCCACTTGGGATCCATCTGCTCGTCATCCGAGTTGATGCCGAACTGCAGCGCGTTGGCAAAGACGTCGAGGTCCCATTCCGCGGCGTCGGCCAGCGATGGCCCGGCCGGACCGTCGGGATCGGGATGAGGGCCGCCCTGCAAATCACTGCCGTGACATTCCACACAGGTTACTGAGGAAAGGTATCCACCGTATTCGGCGGTCGCGCCGCGCGCCGGTGCTAAGCTGCGCGCGCGTTCTTCATCGTTCACGACACTGCTCGGATCGATAGCGCCCGTGCCCACGATGAGTTTTCCAAGCGGGCGATATTTCGAGTCGGGCAGCTCATTGTCATGGGGCGCGAGATTGTCGAGGTAGGCGGCGAGGTCCGCCATGTCTCCGTCGCTAAGACCATGGTAAAGCCCTGAGGGCATCATGAAGAAGACCGGGCTGCCGTCGGGCTTAACACCGTAGCGAATGGCGCGATCCCAATCGGCCATGTCGTAGTCTTTTCCCACGCCTCCAAGGCCATCGGTCAGGTTGCTTCCCGAAACCAGGAAGGGGGGCGCATCCACGTAAGCGCGTCCCCCGAGGTTCTCGCCATGGCAGTCCGCGCAGGCGAGGATTTTCGCCAGGTGCGCACCTCGATCAATACTTGCCGGACGCGATGGAACTGGCGAGACAAGGTTCTCGCTGGGCACCTCGTAAGTTTGATTCGCTTTGCGTTCGCCCAGGAAAATGAGAACGGCGGCGGCGACGGCGATCAAAAGGACCAGGCCACCTAAAGACACCCCAGTGGCTTTGAGTACTTTCATGAAGACCCTCCAGGACAGCGCAAGAATTCTGAAATAATTTCACCTTATTAAACTGCAATTAAACCGAAATCTCAATAGCGCAGGCCGAGGTCTCTATCATGTGGATTCCGGCGGACTTATGCTGAATTCTAGACCCCAATGTGGTAAACTTCGAAGATCCACAACACCTTCTTGGTATTCGCACCATGCACTCGGAGGTCATTCCATGAATTCTGCATTCAAGCGTTCTGGAGTGCTATTCGCGCTCTTGGCTCTCTGCGTTTGTACCGGGCTGGCTCTTGCCCATACAGACTTTGTGAGCAAACCCGGCCATCAGGTCGAGCCCACGGAAGTTCTCAAGGACGATAGCCGGCTCCTATATCTTAGCGAAGGTTTCGAGGGTGACTGGCCCCTGGCCGATTGGACCATCATGGCCCACGGCGAAGCCTACACCTGGGATCAGACCAACGCGGCCGCCAACTCCGGCACCTTCAGCGCCTGGGTTCAGTACGGCGATCAGGGAACCTGGCAGGACGAATGGCTCGTCACACCGGCCATGGACTTCACCGGCGCCACGCTTCCGAAACTCAGCTTCTTCGAAGACGAAGCATACTGGGACGGTTACGGCGATCATCACTACATTTCAATCAGCACCACGGTGCCGAACGATCCCCTGGCCTTCACGGATGTTGCCGTGATGACGCCTGCCGATCACACCATCAATGGTTTCGGCGGAGATCCTGTAATTGTCGATCTAAGCGCTTATGCCGGCGAGCCGGTTGTGTATCTGGCCTTCCGCTACATCGGCGAATGGGCCGACGACTGGTTTATCGATGACGTGAGCGTCTTCGAGCCCAGCGATCACGACGTAGCCGCGCTGGAAGCTCTGCCCACCGGACACTTCGACGGTGGCGATTCGGTCATTCCCCAGGCAGTGGTTGCCAACGTGGGCCTGAACACCGAGTCCTTCGACGTGCTCTATGAAATCTACGAAGCGGGCACGACTCTGGTTTATTCGGAAACCTTCTTCGTGACCGACCTCCCCCCCGTGGGTGAGATGATCATCGACTTCCCCTACTTCGTCGTGGAAGCGGGCACCTACTACGAGACGCAGGTAACGACCTTGTTGGCTGGGGATGAAGAACCCAGCAACGACTTCGTCACGGGCGGCTTCAACACCTACCTGTTCTCGCACGTGCCCACGATGTTCCTGTTCACCAACAGTGGTTGCGGCCCCTGCGTTCAGGCCAACGTGGCCTTCGATGCCTACATGCCCGGCCAGGGCAACACGGTGGCACTCTTGCGTGTTCACGCCTGGTGGCCCTATGGCGGCGACATCATGTTCCTGGCCAACGAGGGCCAGAACACTGCCTACGTCAACGAGTACGGCGTGAGTGGCGTGCCTCACATGTGGCTGGACGGTACTGTGGATCTTGAGCACACCGGCACAGATGCCGTGGCAGCGTTTGAAGCGGCCAAGTATGAGGCCAGCCCCATGACCATCACCCCGGCCTTCTGGGATATTGCCAACGACCAGTTGCATCTGACTGTAGACATCGGCGCCCCGCTGCCCGCCAGCGACTATCGTCTTGTCTGCTGCATCACGGAAGACGGCATCGAACATGATGGTGGCAACGGCGAGCCGGTTCACAACCAGGCCTTCCGCTATGCCTATCCTTCCCTCGAAGGTCAATCCATCTCCGGTGAAGTCGGCGTCTACGACTTCGTCGTCGACATGCCCTTGGATGCCTGGATCGGCGGACCTGTCGACTTCAACCAGCTCCGCGCCACTTGCTATGTGCAGGACCGCGGCAGCAATGAGTTCCGTGCCATCATCGAAGCGGGAACAGCCTTCTTGCACGAGATCACCGATGTGACTCCGGTTGTTCTCAGTTCCTTCTCCGCCGAAACGGCTCCGGGCAGCGTTGCGCTGGCCTGGGAAACTTCCGGTAGCAACCTCGACTTCCGCCTGCTCCGCGAGCACGCGGGCGAGCAGATTGAAGTGAGCTGGAGGAACGATCAGCCCGGCATGTACGAGGCTCTCGACAATGATGCCCTGCTTCGCCAGGGCGGCGACTTCACCTATCGTCTCTACGGTAGCGAAGGCGGCGAGGATTGGGATCTGCTTCGTAGCGAGCATGTGCAGCTCGATGTTGCTCCCCTGGCCAGCATTCTGCGCGGTTCCTACCCGAACCCCTTCAACCCAAAGACCAGCGTGAGCTTCGCACTCGGAGGCTCGGGCGATGTTCGTCTGAGCGTACACGATATCCAGGGCCGCCACGTGGCGACGCTCCTGGACGGCTTCGTGGAAGCCGGCGAACACACGGTGGAATGGAATGGCATGAGCGACTCTGGCCACAGCGCTGGATCGGGCATCTATTTCATCCACTATCAGGCTGCGGGTGTGAGTCAGAGCTACAAGGTGGTTCTTACCAAATAAGCAGACTCTCTTTCGTTTGACCGAGCCCCGGGAAATCCCGGGGCTTTTTTTATGTCGGCAGCTTCGGCACGCCTGATGCGGTGTCTCGGGTAGGCAGCGCTAAAACACGGCAATGAGGCCGTTAAAAGAAGGAGACGACCATGAAAACGAGAGACTTCTCCAAGATCTGGACACTGACAATTGTCATGTTCCTGTTTGCAAGCGCGGCCGTGGCGGGATTGATTGGCGAATATGGCGACGCCCCTGAGAGCGCCATCGCCTATCCCTCCCTGGGTGTCATGGGCGCGTTTCCCACTTGTGCGAATGCCGGACCGGCCGGCTACGTGCTGCACGGACCCCTGTGCTGGGCCTTCTTCGGCCCGGGCTTTGACTTCGAGAGCGAAGGAAATGGGGGAGCTTGTTCGAGCTTCAACCCATACGACCAAGACGAATGCTACGGCGACGGCGATGCCGGTTTGATGAAGCCCGAAGCTTGGACCATTCAGAATAATCCCGACGGCACGCAAACCGTTGTGGCCTGCATCAATCAGGATCTGCTTGGCTATACCTGTCACAGCGCCGACTGGGGAACCGGTGTGGCCGATGAAATCGACATTATGGTTACCAACACCATGCCCGTTGACGGCTTTGTGAATGTGCTGGCCGACTGGGATCGAAGTGGTTCATGGGGCGGGTTTTCCAGCTGTGGAAGCGCCCAGGCCCCCGAGCATGTGCTGGTGAACTTTCCACTACCCATCGGATTCAGCGGACCCCTGTCAGCACTCTTGCCGCCCAGTTTTCTGATTGGGCCGCAGCAGGGATTCATCTGGTTCCGTTTCACTGTTTCGGAAACCGCAGTTCCCATCGACTGGAACGGTGAGCAGATGTTTGAAGACGGCGAGACCGAGGATTATCTGCTTCAGGTTATCGATCCCACCGCAACCGAGGAAAGCGACTGGAGCACCATCAAGCGAATGTATCGCTAAAAAGCGCAGCCGAAACATGTACCAACGCGAAGCCGGCCCTTTTTGGGCCGGCTTTTTTCTGAATATAGAAGCTAACCGAGATCCGCGCTGATTGTGCTACTTCAAGAGAAGTAGCTTGTGACTCGCAACCTCCCCGCCTGAGGCTAGAGATGCGAAGTAAATCCCCGATGAGACCTGGGAGCCTTTCGCATCCCTGCCATTCCAGTGAACGGAGTAAGCGCCGAGCTGAAGAGCTTCGTCCACGAGGGTGGTGATGATCCTACCTTCGACATCGAGGATGGTGAGTCGGACGGGTCCTCTTTTCTCAATGCTGAATGATAGGGACGTGCTTGGGTTGAATGGATTGGGATACGGTGCTTCGAGCCGCAAGCGCTGCGCGGTGTCCCCGATCGATTGATCATCGATGGAAGTTACCGCGCTTCCACGTAAGCCCATGCTCGTGTGGCAGCCCGCGGCGACCTTGGTGAAATCCTGATTCGGTGCTGGTACGTTGCATTGGGTAAGATGATTGAGTCCCCAAGCGACAAGGGTTCCATCGCTCTTCAGGCCGACCCCATGGAATACCCCACAGTCCATGTCCAAGAAGTCGAGATTCGGCTCGGGAACCTCGCATTGGCCATAGGTGTTGCTGCCCCACATGACGATGGATCCATCGGATTTCATCCCCATGCTGTTGATGTCGCCGGCGCTGATTGAAACGAAGCCGGTGTTGGGCTCGGGAACATTGCATTGGCCCTCATCATTGAGGCCCCATGCGACGATGGAACCATCCTGCCTAAGGGCGAGACTGTGATGGTAACCTGCCGCAACCTCGACGAAATCTTCATTCTGATCCGGGGGGTTGCAACAACCGTAGAAGTTGTAACCCCAGCCGACGATGGATCCATTTTCCTTCAACCCAAGGCTGTGCTCTTCGCCACCCGCAATGTCGACGAAACCGGAGTTGGGCTCGGGTACATCGCACTGGCCTTCATCATTCAGGCCCCATGCGACGATCGAGCCATCTGCCTTGAGGGCAAGACTGTGGGATCGGCCACCGGCGATTCGTGAGAAGTTGGTGTTTTCGCCTGGCACATCGCTTTGTCCGTATTGGTTTCGCCCCCAGCCCACGATACTGCCGTCGGAGCGAAGGGCGAGGCCATGCATCCAGTAGGAGTGGATGTCGACCAGATCGGTGTTCTGGCTGGGACCGTTGCACTGATTGTTGTGGTTTTCTCCCCAGGCGACGATGGATCCGTCTTCTTTCAGCCCAATGCAATTGTCCCAGCCCGCGGAGATGGCGATGAAGCCGGAATTGGGCTCGGGCACATCGCACTGGCCGTATGAATTGCTGCCCCACGCGACGATGGAGCCGTCAATCTTCAGGCCCATGCTGTGATTCTTTCCACCGGCCATGGCAATGAAGCCGTAGTTTTCCGCGGGAAGGTCGCACTGGCCGAATTCATTCCCACCCCAGGCCACAATTGAACTATCTGCCAATAGGCCAAGGCAGTGGAAATACCCGGATGCAATTTCTATGTATCCGAGCTGGGTATCAGGAACATTTTGAGTGCCGTACTCATTACTTCCCCACACAACAATCGAACCATTGGATTTTAGTCCGATACCGTGTTTCAGACCTCCGTCGGCCGAAACGAAATCGGTATTCGGCTGAGGAACATTACACTGGTGAAAAGAATTGTGCCCCCAGGCCTCGATCGCCCCATCTTCCTTTAAGCCAAGACTGAAAGATCCTCCCGCCGCGACTTTCACGAAGCCGGTATTGGGTGAAGGCGGATCACACTCGCCGCTTGAGTTGTAACCCCAGCCCACGATGGATCCGTCATCCAGCAACGCCAAGGAGTGGAAGGTGCCGCAGGCTGTGGCAAGCACCTCCGTGGGAAACTCCGGGAATTCACACTGATGAAAGAGGTTATAGCCCCACATGTTGATATCGCCGTCAGCCTTCAAGGCGATGCAGTGGGAGCTTCCCGCGCTGATGACGATATTGCCGCTCTGAAGCTCAGTGGGTGGAATTGCGAATTGGAGGCCCCAGGATTCAACCGTACCGAAGTTCTCACCCCGAGCGAGGCTTGGGACCATAGCGACTACAGTGAGAACCAGCCAGATGACTGTATTTATCCTGTGCATGGCGAACCTTCCAATTGATTTGCACTAATGGCACGAGTATGTCTGAGTGGAGCAATTATACAAGAAATGTGCGATTCCAACCATATCGTAATCCTTTGCATTAGATGGCCCCGCTGGCCAGCGGTTGGCGTTTTCCAGGGTCGGATAAGATGATAGGAGTCCCTATGCGTTAGACATGCAGTCGGTCAGGGGGCCGATATGATTCCTGAAAGTCCCATATGATTCGCTAGGGATCCGTGGCCGCGAGGCTCGGGCTTGACTATGCGAAGTGCTTGGGATAGTTCGCGTAGAAGAGGATGGACGCGAGCAAATCTTCTTCGCTCACGCGATCATCGATGGAGTGGGTGAACTCCTCTTCGGCGGGGCCAAAGCCCAAGGTGGGTACGCCTTCGATGCCGGCGGTATAGACGCCGTTGGTGGAAAAGGTCCACCTGCCAATTTCAGGTTCGCGTTCGAGGACTTCGCGTGCGGCGCCTGCCGCGGCCTGAACCGCCGGGTGATCTTCCTCGAGAACCCAGGTGGGAAAGTACTTCTCCATGTTCATGCGTTTGCCCGTCCAGGCTTCGGCTTCGTGCACGAGCACACGGATTTCCGCATCACCTGCGATTTCAGCCAGCTCGGCCAGCGCACTTTCCTTGGTTTCGCCGGCGGTGAGGCGGCGGTCCATGAAGATCTCGCAGCGATCGGGAACGGCGTTGAGGCTGGGCGTGTCGTTCTCGATCTTCGTCACCGCAATGGTTCCCTTACCCAGGAAGGGATCATCGCTAAGCCGTTCGTTCAGCTTCTCAATTTCGGGAATGATGCGTGACATTTTGTAGATGGCATTCTCACCGCGCTCGGGAGCGCTGGCGTGGCAACTGGCGCCGCGGGTGGTGATGGCAATTTCCATGCGCCCGCGGTGTCCGCGATAAACACGAAGCCCCGTGCACTCGGCCAGCAGCAAAGCTTCCGGGCGAAGGCCGTCTTCGCTGATGATGGTTTTGAACGCGATGCCATCGCAGTCTTCTTCCATGGCGCTGCCCACCACGTAGATGCTCAAGTCTTCGGGCAGGCTCGCTTTCGCCAATGCCGCACCATAGAGAATGGACACAAGCCCGCCCTTGTTGTCGCTGGTTCCGCGTCCCCAGATCCAACCCGCTTCGTGTTTTCCTTCGAAGGGGTCGTGAGCCCAGGCATCCGGATCACCCACGCCAACCGTGTCGATGTGCGCATCGTAGACGATGGCACGGGGTCCCGAGCCGATACGACCGATGACCGATCCGAAGCTATCGATTTTCACCTCGTCATATCCAAGACGTTCCATCTCGGCGGCGATGGCCTTGGCCACGCCTTCTTCTTTCCCGCTGAAGGATGGAATGCGAACGATCTCGCGTAGGAATTCGATGGCTTCGCCCAGTCGGGCCTTGGCTGTGTTCTTCATGGTTTACCTCTCATATTGGAACCCTCCAAAGAACTCCTTAGGGGGGCATGCCGTCAAGGCCGCACGAGAAAATGTCGCTTACCGAACGAGGTCGAACAGGTCGCTGCCTCTTCTCGTGCACTGAAATTTCTTCGGTATAGAAGAATGCTGTAAGTGCTTTATTATTAACGTGTTGTTGGATCGCAAAACGATCGTTAACCCCGGTACGGAAGATGCAAGCGGACCCTGTAATTCCAACGAGCGGTACCGGAATGTCCCCCTCGAACATCCTCGGGTTCAAAGGAGAAATCATGAAGCGCACATTCGTCATCACTGGATTGCTTGTCTTGCTCGGGCTTTTGACTGCCTGTAACGACGCCAGTAATTCGTCGACCTCCGGCATCATTAGCGGTCCCGTCTTCGGTATGAACGAAGGTGGCTGCGACCAGTGGGACATCGAACTCAGTGAAGCGGAAGAAGCAGAGATCCTCTTCATGCGTGAAGAAGAGAAGCTCGCCCGCGACGTCTATCTCTATTTCTCGGATCTTTACGAACTTGCCATCTTCGACAACATCTCGAGGAGCGAGCAGGTTCACATGAACAAGATGCTCATGCTTATCGAGCGCTATGAACTGGTAGATCCCGTGGGCGACAATGCCGAGGGTATCTTCACCAATACCGACCTGCAAGAGCTCTACAACACGCTCATCGTGCAGGGTGCGGTTGATCTTGAAGCGGCCCTTCGCGTGGGCGGCGCCATCGAAGAGATCGACATTCTCGATCTGATCGAAGCGATCGAAATCTCCGAACACGTGGACATTGACCGCGTCTTCAGTCGACTCATGGCCGCATCCGAAAATCACCTGCGCGGTTTTGTGCGCGAGCTGGGAATCATCGGCGTGGTCTATGAGCCCGTTTACATGGATCAGGAAGCCTTCGATGCGATCATCGACGGCGAGCATGTTCCCGGCGGTGGCGGAAAGCACCACGGCCAGTCCGGCGGCAATGGCGGCCAGGGCGGCAATGGTGGAGGTAACGGTGGTGGAAACGGCGGCGGTAATGGTGGCGGAAACGGCCACTAAGCCCTGCCGATACATCCTAGTGGAAGGGCAGCGGGCTGTGCCGCTGCCCTTTTTTCGTGGTGTAAACTAGTCGATCAAATCCCAGCTGCCCTGATACTTGTCGAGCTCGGCCACGGTGTAATCGTCCATGGGATGATCTCGCTCGGGTACTTCCACGTGCTTGGCGGAATCGCAAAGGGGCGTGGAAAAATAACGCTGACCCGTATCGTTGATCATGGTGACGATGCGTCGAATCTCAGGATGCTTGGCGTGCAGCTTGAGGGCGGCGGCAACATTTGAGCCCGAAGAGATGCCGCAGAAGATAGCCTCTTCCCGCGCGAGGCGCTTGGCCATGGCCACGGCCTCATCGGTGGTGGTGGTGATGATGCCATCCAGATGTTCCAGATGAAGATTGCGCGGCACGAATCCGTCGCCGATGCCTTCGATGCCGTGGGGACCCCATTCGCGCCGACTCAACAGAGGACACTCCGAAGGCTCGATGGCATAAAAGAGTGCCTTGGAGCCCTGTTCCTTCATGTAGCGCGCCACGCCGGTAATGGTGCCGCCCGTTCCCTGGGTGGCGATGAAGGCGTCGAGCTCACCGCCGGTCTGTTCCCATAGTTCGGGGCCGGTGAGTGTGGCATGGGCCAGGATGTTCACATCGTTCTCGAACTGGGCGGGTACCCAGTACTTGCCGGGATCCTTGGCGCGAACCTCTTCCAGTTTTTCCAGGGCCATATCCACATCGCTTTCACCGCCGGGGGTGTAGATCATTTCGCTTCCGTAGGCGATGTCGAGTTTCTTGCGTTCCTCGCTCATGCCCTCGGGCATGACGATAATGCACTTGTAGCCCTTGGCCGCCGACACGAAGGAGCAGGCGATACCCGCGTTGCCGGTGCTGCATTCCAGCACGGTCATGCCCGGTTTCAACTCGCCGCGTTTTTCGGCCTCGGTGAACATCTTCCAGTAGATGCGATCCTTGAGGCTGCCCGAGGGGCTGAAATACTCCAGCTTCCCCAGCAATTCCAGATCGCTACCCTCGGTGATGCGCCCTAATCGCAGGAGGGGCGTGCGTCCGATGGTCTCGAAAACGTTGCTGGCGATGGCGCGGTTTGAATCCCAGGCGATACTCATGTCAGGCTCCCAATCGGTTGATAGAACAGGCGATTCTAGCTATGGAAGTGCCGATTCGCAAGAGGCGCAAGGGGATGAGTGGGATGATAGTTTCAGGTTATCGCAATTAACCTGGGTTTCTACCTTTGATTGCCTGAATAGGGATGTGGTAAACTAGATTCATTCTATGTCCTTCGCGCCACAGGTCAGGTAATCCCCGTTTACTCTTAACCTGCACCTCCAGCCGGAGCCCTTGCAAGGTTCCCCATACTATAAGGAGTCAAGCCTGATGACAGGATTGAAACTTTGGCAAAGAACGTCTGCAGTGCTGCTCGCGGCGGCCATGCTCATCGTAGGCGGTACGGCCCTTGCCATTACCGCTCCCGATGGATACGACGATCTAGACATCAAACTGCCCGACTATCGTTTCATCACACATGATGGATACGACCGCGACATGGGCTCCCTACAGGCGACATTGGCCCTCGAAAATCGCTACGGCGGTAAATGGGCGGTCTACTCCTGGAATTCCCTCTCCGGTACGCCCCGCCATGTTTATGGCACAAGCGTCCAGGTTAGCGGCGACATCACCAGTGCAGCTCAGCTCGAAGACGTGGCCCGCCGCGTCATCGCCGACAACGCAGAGGTGCTGAAGACCGACGGTAGCGACCTTCGTCTGCATGCCACACCTAATGGCATGGGCAAATGGGTGGCGCACTTCCAGCAGACTTACAGTGGACTCGATGTTTGGGAGGCCAAGGTTCGCGTGGCCTTCTCCGACACCGGCAAGCTGATGCTCATGGGCTCGGACTTCTTCGACAACATCACGGTCGATCCGAATCCCTCCATCGGCGCCATGGCCGCCCAGGACATTTCCCTGGCCGACCTGCCCTTCGATGCCAGCACCGATCGCATTGAAGCCGATCCCGTTCTTCTGGTTCTCCCCGTCGCGATCTCTGAGACCGAAGTGGAGCATCACCTGGTGTGGCGCACCCGCATTCGCACTCAGGATCCTCTCGGTATCTGGGTGACCCACGTGGACGCGCACAGTGGCGAGATCATCTGGCGCTACAACGACATCCACTTCGCCTATAGCGGCGACACGGAAATTGCCGCGCAAATTTACGGCTACTGCGATGGCGTCACGGAATCGAACATTCCCTACATGGACATCAATGTGTCCGGTGTGGGTACTGTGGTTAGCGATGAAAACGGCGAGTGGTACATCGTCGGAAGCGGCGGCGCGCGCACCGTTACCGCCGCCATGGACGGACCCTATGTCACGGTGAACAACTACAACGGCGCCGAGGCATCTTTCAGTGGCACGGCCTTTGAAGACACTCCCTTCACCGTCCGTTTCGACGACAGCAACGCCCGCCACGACGAGCGTGATACCTTCGACGCGGTCAACGACATCAAAGATTTCTTTGATCAGTTCGATGCCACCTTTGGCTATTCCAATGCCCACATTAACGCCTATGTGAACCGCACCGATGGTTACTGCCCGGGCAACGCCTGGTGGGATGGTACCATCAACTTCTGTGCGGCCGGTGGCAGCTACGGCAACACGGGCGAGATGCAGCAGGTCGTTCACCACGAGTTTGGTCACGGCGTGCAGGCCCACATCTTGGGCGGCCAGGGCAATGAAGGTCTTGGCGAGGGTAACAGTGACATCCTTGGCAACCTTATCACCCAGGACAACATCATCGGACGCGGCTTCTACACGGGGAACTGTGTCACCGGCATTCGCGACTCCGACAACAACCTGCAGTATCCCGCCGACCTCAACGGCAGCGTGCACCATGACGGCCAGATCATCGCCGGCTTCAACTGGGACGCCATGATTCTGTTGCAGGACATGTATGATGTCGGCAGCAGCGCCTGGAACACCGAAGGCACCATCAAGTCGGCCGAGCGCTGGCACTTTGGTCGCGTTCTCGGACATCCCTACTATCAGGATGACCAGGTCTTCTGGACCTTCGTGGCAGACGATGACAACGGCGACCTCGCTGATGGCACTCCGCATCACGCCATCTTCGCCGAAGCCGCCGAGAATCACGGTTATGTGTATCCCGAGGTTCAGATCGGCGTCTTTGTGAATCACGAAGCGCATCCCTACACCGGAAACTTCGTCGGTAGCTACGAGTGCGTGGGTACTGCCGTTTCCCTACCGCTGGGAGACACTGAGATCGACGCGGGCTCCGTAACGCTCAGTTATCGAGTGAACGGCGGTGGTTTCAATACCATCTCCATGACCGCCACGGGCAACCCCGATGAGTACTCGGCCAGTATTCCCGCCCAGAGCGACGGCAGTGTGGTGGAGTACTACCTCTACGCCGAGAACACTGAGCTCGAGCCCCAGTCGGGCACCAGCCCTGATGGTGCTCCCGCGAACCTTCATTACTTCCAGGTCAACGATGTCTTCCCCGATGAGATGGAATTCGACACTGCCTGGCATATCGGCGAGCTGACCGAGGAAACCGCCAGCACCGGAACTTGGGAACGTGCGGATCCAGAGCCCACCGATGTCCAGCCTGGCGATGACCACACTCCGGCTCCCGGCACCGACTGCTGGGTCACCGGCCCTCTGGCCGGCACCAGCGTGGGTGCCTACGACGTTGACGGCGGACAGACCGTGCTCTATTCCCCCCGCTTCGACCTTGTGGGCGCCACGGACGTGAGCATCAGCTATTGGCGTTTCTACTCCAATGACGGCGGCAACGCCCCTGGCCAGGATTTCTGGGTTGTGGAGATCAGCAACGACGGCGGCGACACTTGGACCGACGTTGAGAACAGCAATGCCTCTCCCAACGCCTGGGAGCAGATCGCCTTCGATCTGGACACCTACTTCGCCACGCCTGGCGTGGTGCAGATGCGCTTCGTCGCCTCTGACCTGGGCGATGGTTCCATCGTCGAGGCCTTGGTCGATGACTTCCTGCTGACGGGTCTCTTCGATCCCACCGGCGTGGATGACGGCGTGAGTGTTGCGTTCAACACGAGCCTTGGACAGAACCATCCCAACCCCTTCAACCCGAAGACCGAGATTCGCTTCAGTCTGGCGCAGGCCGGTGCTGCGAGTCTAAAGATCTACGACGCTCAGGGACGCCTTGTTAAGGTTCTCGTGGACGGTGTGGTTCAGGCCGGCGAGCGCGAAGTGGTTTGGAATGGCGACGACGCCAATGGTCGTCCCGTTGCTTCCGGCATGTACTTCTACAAGCTGCAGACGGAAGAGCAGAACATCAGCAAGCGCATGGTCTTGTTGAAGTAAGAAACGCCTGAGGCCCTTGGCCTTTAGTAAAAACCCTCCCCCGGAATGGGGGAGGGTTTTTTTGTCCCAAATTGACCATCGAATGTAGAAGAGTTATAATTAATAAGAACCTAGGACTACAAAAAGTTGGTCATTATGCTGAATCAGCTATTCCTCGCATTTGCGGGAATGATCCTTCTATTGTCTACACCCATCCAGATCTTCGCTCAGGAGTGCTTGGACTACAAAGATTACATTCATTGGTACGACCTACCTGGTCCCACGCTTCCTGGGGGGCGCCAGATAGAACTGATGGGGAACATCGCTGGCGTGCGCGACGACTACGATTTCTATATCCTGGATACTTCCGAACCCCGTTCGCCTTCTGTCATGAGCAACTACGGAGGCTACTTTGGCCTGGGTCCCTTTCTTTTGCACGGGGATTATGTCTTCATCGGAGAACCCGGATACTATGGTAGCCAAGATAGACTGCATGTCTTGGATATCACGGATCCAGAAAACCTGATACTCGCAGCAAGTATTCATCAGTCCAGGTTCTCTGCTATCGACATCTCGGGGGTCTATCTGTATTTGTCCCAGACTTCGCCTCCTATTGATCGACTCGATGTGATCCACATCTCCAATCCGATCGAACCACACCCGGTAGGCGGGCTAAGCCTTCCTGGCTCTTGTTGGGATATGGCTATTCGTGAGCACTACGCTTACATGGCGGCGGACGATTCTGGACTCTTGATCGTGGATATCCTCGATCCAGTTACTCCCTTCATTGCCCTGCAAGTGGAGATTCCTGAGAACGCTCGAGCGATTGATATTGAGGGCAACTTACTCAGCCTTGGAGATGACAAGGGCGGACTCTACTTCTTTGATATTACGAATCCGATCGAGCCAGTGAGTATGGGTTTCATTCCCCTCGGATCGGAGATCGAGGGAATCGACTTGGCATTACCTCTAGCATCCTGTGTGGTCGAAGAGCGAGGTCTTCATATTCTCAACGTGCAGGAGCCGAATAATCCCCAGCTCCTGGGATTGATGGATACGAAAGGATACGCTGGAGATGTCGCACTGCTGGACGAATTAGCCTACGTCGTTTCAGAAGAGTACTACGATAGCAACCTCATGATCGTAGATATCTCGAACCCTGAGAACGCGCCAATTGCGGGGCATCTGGATACCCCCGGTGAAGCCTTTTCCACAGCATCTATTGATATGTTTACTCTGCTGGCGGATGGGAGTTCGGGTTTGCTTCTCCTGGACCTTTCCGACCCAGGGTCACCCGAAATATTGTCATCCTACGAGCTTCCCGGGGAAGCACTGGACTTGGCGGTCAAAGATGACATCGTATTCGTGGCCGCAGGAAATGCTGGGCTCCAGATATTGAACTTCAGCGATCCGATGTCCCCACAAGTTCTCGGTAACATTGATACCCCTGGCCAAGCTCAAGGTGTCGCGATCAAAGACGATCTTGCTTTAGTCGCGGACGGTGATAGTGGTCTGCATGTAGTCTTAGTCGCTAATCCTGCTTTCCCGGTGATCATTGCTTCACTCCCTCTTGCCGGACCAGCCTTGGAGCTTGTATTTGATTCCGACCATGTCCCTCTCTGGTCGCATGTCGCCATTGGGTCTTCAGGCATGGTCACCGTGAACCTCGGCAATCCCGAGAATCCTATCGTCGTCGGTGCTTTCGACAATATCTATGGGAATATCTATGGGGTGTCTGAGGTGGAGAATCTGCTTTATCTGGCCTCTGGAAACGGAGGTGTTGATGTTCTGTCCGAGACCCACGAGCGGCTGTATAATCTAGAGCTTCCTGGTGATGTGCGGGCGATTGCCTGTGATACGGAGCTGGCCTACCTTGGTGAAGATGGCACAGGTCTTCGCATCCTCAATCTCTGGGATGTCATGGAGCCGACGGTTTTCGGAAGTGCGCATTTCCAAGTTCTTCCGCATGCGATTGAACTTAACGGCGATCTCGCCCTTCTGTCTTGCGGAGAAGATGGCTTGTACATTGCATGGAAAAATTGCGAAGCGGTGACAGGTCTTCCCGAGGATCTTGAACCGGAGGCGCAATTGTCGAAGCTTTTCGCCCTTCCCAATCCCTTCAACCCAAGCACCGAAATTCGATTCGAGTTAAGTGCTTTGAGCCACGTGAATCTCAGTGTTTACGATACCGCTGGGCGCAAAGTTCGCACACTATACCCGGGTACAAATCTTGAAGCAGGAGATCATCGAATTGTCTGGGATGGTCAGGACGATGGCGGAAGGGCGCTGTCATCAGGCGTCTACATCACAAGGCTAGAAGCAGGGGATCAAATCGTCAGTCGCAAGCTGACTCTGCTTAAATAGGATTACACTTTCGCTAAAAGTGTCTCCACAGCCCCTAAAAATTCTTCCGCCCCGAAGGGTTTGGCGAGGGTCGCGTTAACACCGAGTTTCTTGGCCATGCGCAGGTAAAGTCCCAGGTCGGCGTGGCCACCACCAGATATCGCCAGCACCGGAAGATTATTGTCCTCTGCCCGCAGTTCGCGTAGCACCTCAATGCCGTCTTTGTTCGGCATGATGATGTCGAGCACGCACAGATCCACATTGCCTCGATGTAAAATCCTCAGCGCCTCTTCCCCATCCCGGGCTTCCTGAATTTCATATCCTTCTCGCGCGAGTATCTTTCGAAAACCAGCACGAGCCATTTCCTCGTCGTCTACGATTAGGATGTTTGCCACGAGTGTCCTCACTAATTGTCGAGCAGGCTGCGGATCATTCCGAGCAACTGAGTGGGTGCGTATGGTTTGTTGAGTAGCTGCAGGCCGCCACCTTTTGACAAGCCGTTTTTAGTGGGGTCGTATCCACTGATGAAAAGAAGCTTGAGGTCGGGCTTGAGGTCGTGCATTTCACGGGCCGCTTCGCGTCCTCCCATGACTGGCATAACCATGTCCAGAAGCACCAAGTCGACCGTATTCTGATTTTGTCTGAACAGCTCAAGAGCTTTAGCGCCATCGGGCGCAGAAAGAACCGTATAGCCGGCGCTCTCAAGTGTGCGGGCGGTGAGCTTGCGAACAGACTCATCATCTTCTGCCAACAGAAGAGTCTCGAGGCCGCCGCGTGCTTCCTTGGTTTCTTTCTCTTGAACGCGAAGACTTTCATCTTCTCCTGCGGGGAAAAAGATTTCGAAGGTCGCACCCTTCCCTTTGTCGCTGGACACATCGATGGCGCCGCCATGCTGCCGGATGATTCCCATGGCTGTCGAAAGACCCAGCCCAGTACCCTTCCCCACTTCCTTGGTGGAGAAGAAGGGATCGAAAATGCGACGCTGCGTTTCCTCGTCCATGCCTTCACCTGAATCTTTCACAGAAAGCCGAACATAGCGCTTGCCGGCTTCCAATTCGTTCAAGAAGGTTTCACCCTCTTCGAATATGTGATTTTCCAGGTTCATGATCAGTTCTCCACCATCAGGCATGGCATCACTTGCATTGATGCAGAGGTTCATCAGAACCTGTTCGAACTGAATCGGATCAGCAAGAACGCTCCAAAGATTGTCATGGCACTTAAGCTCAAGGTGGATGTTCTCACGCATGATCCTGCGTAACATGGTCAGCATGTCATTCAGATGAGCGTCGAGTTGAATCTCGCGCACATCCAATGCCTGCTTCCGGCTGTAGGTCAACAATTGGCGAGTGAGGCTTGAAGCTCTATCGACGGCGGTGACGGCATCTTCCAGATCATCTTCAACTTGCTTTGGATCCGAGCTGCCTTGAAGTGCCAGCTCAATATTGTTCCTGATCACTTGCAGAATATTGTTGAAGTCGTGGGCGATGCCGCCGGCCAATTGGCCAATGGCTTCCATCTTCTGAGAGCGCATGAGCTGCTCTTCCAATTCCTTGCGCTCTGTTAGATCAAGCAAGATTCCGATGATTCCGTCGGCCGGACCCTTGTCCACCTGGAAAGTTGCACGCGAGTAGTAGTAGAGCCGCTTCACGCCGTCCGCGCAGATTAACTCCATCTCGAATTGCTGATTGCCCGGGTTTGCAATGAGATCCAGGTCGGCCTGGTGATATTGCCTTCCTACTTCCGGCGGCAACTCAAAGGGAAGATCCATGAGCCGCTTGCCAATGATTTCTTCCTGGGAAAGCCCTAACACGGACTTGGCAAAGATCTCGTTGCAACCCAGGAAGCGACCCTCATTGTCTTTGTAGAACACCGGGCTTGGGATGGTGTCGATGAGGGTGCTCATGAATTCAGCCTGAACTCGCATGGCCTCTTCGCTAACACGTACCGCGTCCTCGGCCAACTTGCGATCTGTGATGTCAACAATTGCACAGAGGTATCCCGTGACATTGCCTTCAGGATCTTTCAGGGCTTCGGCATTGCTCATGACCCATTTGACTTTGCCATCGCTGGTTTGAATTCGGAACTCATTCTTCCACTTGTCCCCAACCTTTGCCCCCTCCTCCCAGGCTGTTTTGGCCATTTCAAAATCTTCGGGATGAATGGACCGCACCCATCCATCGCCAAGAGCTTCTTCGGCGCTCAAGCCCGTTTGCTCACACCAGCATTCGTTCACGTACTGGCACTTGCCTTCGGGATTTGCCAAGAAGATGCCCGTGGGCGAAAGACTTGTGAGGGTTCTATATCGATCCTCACTTATACGTAAGGCTTCTTCACTTTGCCTGCGCGAGGTGAAATCGGAGACGAAGCCTTCCAGGACCAGCACCTCACCATTGTCGTCAAAAATGGCTTCGCCTTGTTCCCAAACCCAACGCACACTGCCATCGGCGCAAATAATCCGGTAGTCCATACGAAATGGACGCTTACTCGCAATGGCGGCTTGAACGTCTCCCCAAACCCTTTCTCGGTCTTCGGGGTGAATGAGTTTTGCATAGGCGTGTTCACCGCCGATGATCAGACTTTCGGCAGGATATCCTGTTAAGGCTTCACAGCCTTCACTCAAGAAGGACATGTCCCAGTTTTCATTGTTCAGGCAGCGATAGACCATGCCCGGAAGGTTCGAGAGCAGGGTTGCCTGGGAAGATTCGTTTTCCATCAAGACACGATTGGCAAGTGCGGACTCTTCAACAGCTTCGCCAAGCCGGCGCCGCATTTTGTTGACTGTTTCCACCAGAACATCGATTTCGTCGGATCTCTTGTTATGAGGTCGATTAAGACTCAGAGGATGGTTGAGCGTCACCACCTCCATGTCTTGCAGATAGTCGACCACCTCTTCCAAGTGTCGCGTGACAGTGCGATGGAAGATGAAGTTCATGACCAGGCCGATGATTAAAATTCCAAGCAGCGCCGCACCAATGCAAATAAGCAGGTAGCCCATAAGGCCTTTTTGCATGTGAGAATAGGAGATGGCCAGGCTGAGTTGCGGGCCTTCCGGGCGGCCAGGGTTAAGAGGAATTTCCACATGAGCATCGTGGCTTAGGGTTTTGTCGCCGAGAAGGAAAGCTTCACCCAGGCCCGAACTGCCGGGGCGTATTTCCACATAGGTCACCTCGGGAAGGCGCTCGATGGCCTCCAACATGGTATTGATCTGTTCGTGGTCGCCCTTTCTGAGAGCAAGGGCAAAGCTGGGCGGAGCGCTGGACTTGAGATCCTCCAGGCGAGTTTCCACATAATGGAGACCGCCGCGATAACCGAAATACGCAACCGTTGCCGTGGCGAGAATTCCCCAAGCCAAGCTGGCGAAGATCATGTAACGAAGGAGGCGACGGCTAAGGCGGGAATCAAAGCGGAAGAATGACTGTCTGCGCGAGCTGGCCACTGCTTTGGTCCTTTGGTTCTGCCGCTGCGAGTCTGGATGCTGAAGATTTCCCGGGATTCCTCAGCGCTTCGCCCAATAGCGGCCCCTTGCTTGAAAGGTGTCTAAAGGGATCATCGGCCTGCGGAGCAATTGTATTAAGGTAATATTGGAAAAGCCAACCGAATTTCCTGGAATTGGCCCAAGTCTCTGGAACTGGCCGGCACTCCTATAGTATTATGCCGCCGAAAATGGGGGGTTACATCCGGCCCCCC